>Ga0137403_10001888_pt1 | contig 26095 bp, 21 predicted proteins | sample CZOMad2_1_16fung_FD_122057 | JGI IMG/M metagenome (GOLD analysis project Ga0137403, IMG submission 122057) | Vadose zone soil fungal communities from Angelo Coast Range Reserve, California, USA - CZOMad2_1_16fungal (Hybrid Assembly) | ecosystem: Environmental > Terrestrial > Soil > Vadose zone... | reverse complement strand
CACGCCGGCGCACCTGAAGCTGGTTGTCGAAGCCATGGAAGGCATCACACCTAGGGCGCGCGACGCCAAACTTGTGCCGTCCGCGTCGTCCATCTACTTCCAACAACCTTACGTGCAGGACGCGTCGTTCCTGATCGTCGGCGAGCGCGTGAACGCGAGCGGTTCAAAGAAAATGCGCGACCTGCTAAATGCAGAAGACTGGGACGGCCTCGTCTCGCTCGCGAAAGAGCAGGAGCGTGAAGGCGCGCACATTCTCGACGTCAACGTCGATTTTGTTGGACGCAACGGCGAAGCTGATATGCACGAGCTGGCCTCGCGCTTGGTCACCAGCATTAAGCTGCCGCTGATGTTCGATTCGACCGAATGGGAGAAGATGGAAGCCGGGCTGCAACACGCGGGCGGCAAGAGCATTCTCAACTCGACTAACTACGAAGACGGCGAGCCGCGTTTCGAGAAGGTGATCGATCTGGCAAAGCGTTACGGCGCCAGTGTGGTTGTCGGCACCATCGATGAAGAGGGAATGGCGCGCACCGCGGAAGGAAAATTCAAGATCGCGAAACGCGCTTACGCGCAGGCGACTGGTGAGCTCGGCCTTCCGGCCTCCGATATTTTCTTTGATCCGCTGGCGCTCCCGATCTCAACCGGTATTGAAGAGGATCGGCGGAACGCGCTCGAAACCATCGAAGGGATCAAGCGGATTAAGGCGGAGTTGCCCGGCTGCTACACGATTCTCGGCGTGTCGAATATTTCGTTCGGTCTGAATCCCGCCTCGCGCGTGGTGCTCAACTCTGTCTTTCTTCATGACGCGGTCGAAGCTGGTCTGGATGCGGCGATTGTGAACGCTAGCAAGATTGAGCCTTTGAATCGGATCGGCGAACAGGAGCTGAAGGTCGCGCGCGATTTGATCTATGACCGGCGCGAGTTCGACGGCGACGTCTGCACCTACGATCCCCTGACGCAGTTCACAACGCTTTTCGAGAACGTCAAAACCAAGCGCGCCAAGAAAGCTTCGAAAGGGGAGACGGTTGAGGAGCGGTTAAAGAACCATATTATTGACGGCGAGAAGATCGGACTCGAAGCGGAGTTAACCACGGCCCTCGAAAAATACCCCGCGCTCGACATCATCAACAACATCCTGCTTGATGGCATGAAGGTTGTGGGCGATTTGTTTGGCAGCGGCCAGATGCAGCTTCCTTTCGTGCTGCAGTCGGCCGAAGCGATGAAGGCTGCGGTGCGTTTTCTCGAACCGTTTATGGAAAAGAAAGGCGGCGCCACCGCCAAAGGCACGATGGTCCTGGCAACCGTCAAGGGCGACGTGCATGACATCGGCAAGAACCTGGTCGACATTATTCTGACCAACAACGGTTACCGCGTGATCAATCTGGGCATCAAGCAGACCATCGACACGATTCTGAATGCGTACGAGGAACACAAGGCCGACGCCATCGGCATGAGTGGCCTGCTGGTAAAGTCCACGCTGATCATGAAAGACAACCTCGAAGTTATGAATGAGCGCGGCGTCGGCGTCCCGGTCGTCCTGGGCGGAGCAGCGTTGACTCGCCGCTATGTCGAAGACGACTTGAAATCGATCTACAACGGCACTTTGTTTTATGCGCGTGATGCGTTCGCCGGTCTCCATACGATGGACAAACTGATGTCGGGTGATGGGCATCCCGATGAGGAACAAGCCAAAGCCGCCGTCGCGGCCGCGAGCGGCAACGGTGATTCTGCGGAAGAAGCTGAAGATCTAATAGGCGAAGAAGCAAAGCGTGGCGAGCGTAAGGCCGCGAGACCGCGTGCCGTTGCCAAAGCTTCGGGAGATACAACGCATACCGTACGTTCCGACGTGCGCATGGATGTGCCGATTCCACTGCCGCCGTTTTTTGGATCGCGCGTGGTTTTGGATATCGAAATCGAAAGCGTTTTCGACTATGTCAATGAAACGGCGTTGTTCAAAGGTCAATGGCAGTTCAAGCAGGGCAGGACCTCGGCCGAAGAATACCAGTCGCTGGTGGCGGAAAAGGTTCGGCCCGTATATGAAGAGTTGAAAGAGCGCTGCGAACGTGAAGGGCTGTTGGTGCCCCGAGTGGTCTATGGTTACTTCCCGGCCCAATCCTCGGGCAATGACTTGATTGTTTACGACCCCGACTCCAGGAAAGAGCGCGCGCGTTTCACTTTTCCGCGGCAGCCGGCGGGCAAGCGGCTTTGTCTCGCCGATTACTTCGCGTCAGTCGATTCCGGCCACATGGACGTGGTCGCGTTTGACCTGGTGACAGTGGGCCGGCGGGCCAGCGAATATTCGCAGGAGCTTTTCCAGCGCGACAACTACGCCGACTATCTTTATTTTCACGGGCTCAGTGTAGAAAGCGCCGAAGCGTTGGCCGAGTACTGGCACCGTCACATCCGGCAGGAACTCGGCATCGCCGACCAGGATGCGAAGGATCTTAATAAGCTGTTTCGTCAGGGCTATCAGGGTTCGCGCTTCAGCTTTGGCTATCCCGCATGTCCGAATCTGGAAGATCAGGCAAAGCTGTTTGAGTTGCTTGATCCGTCGCGCATCGACGTTGACTTGAGCGAAGAATTTCAACTCGAGCCTGAGCAGTCGACCTCGGCGATTGTCATCCATCATCCGGAAGCGCGATATTTTTCGATTGATTGAGTTGAGCTTCTCGAAACATGCCGAAAGGAAGTATTATTCAAACCAATGAGTAAACAGTTAATAAAAGATGAGGATCGAGAAGGGCATCGTGAGTCGATCGTTCAGAAAAAATACCCTCGCCATCCGCTAACCATGGAAAACACGCCCGAGGAAACGATTAAGAGGATGCGGGCGTTTCCGGAGCGCGCAGCGAAACTCAGGGAGTTAATTCGTGCCCTTAGAGAAGCGGACGCGCGTTGAAATCTTTCTTCCGATTCGATCGGACACGGTTGCTTATGGGTCGGTGACTGATTGGCTGGCCGAGGAGTTGGCGTTCGCGCGGGGTGGCTCTACTCTTACTACACCGTTCACCGGCCTGTATTCCTCAACTACTGAAAAGACCTTAACGCACGACCAAATCCAAATATTACTCTGCGATTTTGATCTGGACTCGGATGATGTAAATGGTCGGGCCGAGCTATTGTCCTACCTGAACGATCTTCGCCTCATTCTTATGGAGATATTGCATGAGGAGGACGTATGGATCGTCTATCACTCGGTCACACGGATCTCATGAACATCGACAGCCTGATCAGCGATCGTGAGTCTCTGATTGAACCCTCGCCCGAAGAACTCGCCGTCCTTTCTCCCTTCGAACGCTTCGCTTTTCGCGTCACGCATCGCATGAATCAGTGTCGTTGGAAACGGTTCTGGACCTGGTGTCAGAGCCTGTTCGGCGCCGGCTGGATTCGGATCTCGACCTACAACCTCATGCGCGTCTATGGACTGGAAAACATCGAGGCGGTTGATCATCAGCGGCCGATTTTGCTGGTTGCTAATCACCGATCGTTTTTTGACTTTTTCACGGTCTCGAGCGTTTTGTTTTATCGCACGCGCTTCAGCAAACAGCTTTTCTTTCCGGTGCGCGGCCGGTTCTTCTATCAATCACTGGCCGGAATGTTCGTGAACTTGATCATGGGCTGGTGGTCGATGTATCCGCCTTTCTTTTCGGGCGGCGATAAGCCTCTCGCTGAGAAGCGCGAGTTCGATAAGTATTCGTTTCGACGTCTGACGCAGATTTGCCGCGAAGGCGCCGGTAACATCATCGGCTTTCATCCGGAAGGCACGCGCAACAAAGGTCGCGATCCGTATTCGTACCTGCGCCCGCAACCGGGTGTCGGCAGGTTGATCAAGGCGGCGAACCCGCAAGTGGTTCCCATTTTCATAGCTGGCCTCGGTAACAAGTTGGCGAAGCAGGTCTTGGGGAATTGGTTTGGCGGCGAACCGATCAGGATTCACTTTGGCAAACAGCTCGACTTGTCAGAGTACATCGCGAAGAAGGATCATGTGCGGACTTATAAAGAGATCGGCGAGTTCGTGATGAGTAAGATTGCTGAACTGGGCGAAGCTGATCGCGAATCGTATTCAGATGAAAGAAAGACTTAAACGCAAAGGACGCAGAGGTTTTCGCAGAGGAACGCAAAGGTTTTCCTCGGCGGCCTTTTGCGTGATCCTTTGCGTACTTTGCGTTTAATCAGGTTCAGCGCAAACTCACCTCATGTCGTTACCACTCGTAATCGTTAATCCTGCTTCCGCCGATGGCGCGACGCGCGAGGTCTGGCCAAAGTTTGCCAGCGATTTGCGGACGCACTTTGGTCCCTTCACCGTTGTGTTCACCGAAGGGGTTGGCCATGGGCGTCTGCTGGCAGCGGAAGCCGCGAAGCAAGGGACAAAACTGATCATTGCCTGCGGCGGCGACGGCACCATCTCAGAAGTTGCGAACGGGATCCTCGAGTCGAACGCGGAAACAGAGCTGGGCATTCTGCCGGGCGGGACCGGAAGCGATTTTCGTCGCTCGCTGCGCATGCCGACCAACACGGCCGCGGCCGCGCGCGCCCTGCGTGACGGGCACACGCGGACAATTGATGTGGCCAAAGTGAATTTCGTAAACGACAGCGGCGAACGCGAGATGCGCTTCTTCGTCAACGTGGCCAGCTTTGGCATGAGTACGGAAGTGCTCAGCCGCACGGCGAGTGGTGAATCAAGAAAGTGGATTCCCGCTTTTGCGCCGCGCAAGCTCGGCAGCAAACTTTCTTACGCGGCCGCCACAGTGCAGACGACACTGGCCGCTTCACCAATAGAAGTTCAGGTTCAGTTGGACGAGCAGCCTGAGCGGCGCCTGCGCGTGGCCGAATTCTGTGTGGCCAACGCGCGCTACTATGGCGGGGCGATGAAGATCGCGCCCGACGCGAAATTGGATGATGGCTGGCTTGATGTGGTTAGCATCGGGGAATCGAGTGCCTTCCGAATTCTCAGCAACGCGCCCCGGCTTTATTTCGGCGCCCACCTGCGCATGGATGAAGTGAACCACGCGCTCGCCAAACAGATCGTGGCCCGCCCGCTCAAGAAGGACGAGCAGGTAGCGATCGAACTTGATGGCGAAGTAGTGGGCCGTCTGCCGGCGACGTTTCAGATCGTTCCGCTGGCGTTGCGCGTGCGCTGCCCATTGAGGGGTGTTGGCGAATCTCCCTCTCCCTTTGGCAGAGGACCGCGGTGAAGGTGCGAGGCATAGCGCGAGGTGATTTGGTCATGCTTACCTCGCCCCGACCCTCTCTCAGAATAGAAGGCCCGCAATCCTCAGAAATCAGCAATGGTAAAACAACCTCGGAAAGCTAAACGCGCATGGCTTAAGTTTGAGCGGCACCACGATCAACTCGCGCCGGTTTCAGTTTTTGTCAAACGGCTGCTTGGATCGTTGGCGATGGCTTTGGGACTGATTGCCTTCGTGCTGATTCTGGGAATTGTCGGGTATCACTACATCGCCGGATTCGATTGGGTGCAGTCGCTGCTCGAGGCTTCGATGATCCTGGGTGGCATGGGCCCGGTCAAGGAATTGCCGAATGATGGCGCAAAGATTTTCGCTTCAGTCTACGCACTCTTCAGTGGCTTGATATTTATCGCCATAATGGGCCTGGTGCTGGCCCCGGTCGTTCATCGCATCCTGCACAAGTTCCATGTAGACGAGAAGGATGTGGAGTGAGCGCGTGGTTGGTTCTTCGTTGCGCCTTCAGTTTTGCTTTGCGCCTTTGCGTGAAATATCAGGTTGAGTAAGCTTGACGCGAAACGCGCGGGGATTTGAGCCGCGTTCACGCGGCTTGCCTGTAGGGTTACTAGCCCAGCCGTTTTACGGCTGGGGCGTCAGCGATGAATGAATTATTGAGCCCGCTTCAGCGGGCTTATCTCGCTCTATCATGGAAGCCTAAAGCAGCCGGGTAAGCACGCTGAAGCGCGCTACTCAAACTCTTCCCTCGTTACCCAGCGCTAAAAGCGCTGGGCTAATAACCCTTCGGGGAAGCCCGATGAATCGGGCTGACCGGAATCAATTTTGGAGGTCCCTCATGTCAGAACAAAACAAAGCCCTAATTCACCGCTGGTTCGAAGAGGTCTGGAATCATGGCTGCGCCGACGCGATTTCAGAAATGCTCGCCGCAGATGCCGTCGTGCACGGGCTCTCTGACGACGCCGCGAAGCCTTTGCGAGGGCCGGCCGGCTTCCTGCCTTTTCACGCGCAGTTCCGTGAAGCATTCCCGCACATCGAGGTCATCGTCGAGGACACGATTGCCGAAGGTGACAAGGTCGTAGCTCGATGTTCGGTCAAAGGTAAGCACACCGGTGACAGCCTGGGTTTCAAGGCGACTCAAGCAATGGCCGAATTCACTGGCATAGCCATCGTGCGGGTCAAAGACGGCAAGATCGTCGAAGCCTGGAACAACTTTGATTTTATGAAGATGTATCGGCAGTTGGGAGCGATCTGAAATCAATTTATCCGGTCGGGCGCTTTGCGTGGCGATGATCGCCGCGTCCCTTCAATTCTGAGCGTTATGGCTATGAGCACAGGATTTCCCAAGTTTTCACATTCGGCAAAACAGGGCGAGCTAGGTACTAACCTTGTGTCGCGGGTGATCTCAGATAATTTTGGATGGCTCTTCAAGAGAAATCATCAGGAGCATGACTTCGGTATTGATGGACAGATTGAAGTCGTAACACCTGAGGGAGCTGTCACGGGTCAAATGATCGCGGTGCAGGTTAAGTGCGGAAAGACGTTTTTTAAAGAGCAGAACAAACGGGGTTACGTCTACCGTCGCGACACCAAACACTTCAATTATCTCGCCAATTACCCGATAACCAGTGATCATCTGCCTTTGCGATCCGAAGTCCAAGGAGAGCTATTGGGCGCATTTCCAAGCGAACCAAGCCCAGGTTACTAAAGCGGGTTGGAAGATGACGATCCCGTTTGAGAATGTACTGTCGTCATCCCGAGCGGCGCTACAAGGCCTTGTTCCTCCGGTTCACGACAGTTTGAAAGAGCTGGAGTCTTATTGGGCGCTAAACGAGATGATCGTAAACTCGTCGGCTATCTTCTACATGTTCGATGAGCTCGATGTAAGAGGACAGGACGTTTCAAGACCGCGGGAATTCTTTGATCGCCTGCGTTCTACAAGAGAGTTGGCATACGAGTGTCAAGGAAAGGTCGAATTTAGCTTCGCTGGATACGATGAAGATTCGAGAGAACTCTACGAGATTGATGAAGTCAGAGAATACGTTACACTTCTCGATGCCGCGCTTCCTGAATTGTTCTTCTTCGCTCGAACAGAGATGCCAACTTACACGCTCATCACCTTCGCTCTGTGTCAAACAAAAATCGCTTGGGTAAGTGGTAGGTCGACGCGCACGGTTACCCGAAAGGTTAGCTTCGACACAGACAAGGTTGCTGCCTTCTGCTACAGGCATTGGCCAGGCCTAAATGAGATGACTGAGTGGCTTGGCATGACAATGGAGGAGAACAAGAGGATCACTTTCGATGTTGTCAAGTGTTTCGGTTTCAACCCACCGCAGGAGTAGGAATGATTGAAGGCCGGCCTTTCGCGTGTAGCGTTGCTTTGGTATATTGTGAACATGAGTAAGGAAGAGCTTCAGGGTGTTGTTCATTCAAACACGGAAATAATGGGTGGAACTCCTGTTTTTGTCGGCACACGAGTCCCTTTACAGAACCTCATTGACTATCTCGAGGGTGGCGAATCGGTCGAAGACTTTCTCGGAGCGTTTCCCGCAGTCAAGCGCGAGCAGGTCATTGCCGTGATCGAGGCAGGCAAGCTAAAGATGCTTGAGACTGTCTAGACCCTCCCATAAATGCGCATACTGATTGACGAGTGTCTCGATTGGCGGCTCTGCCGATCCTTGATCGGCCATGACTGTGCGTCAGTACAAAAGATGGGCTGGAGTGGTTTGACGAATGGTGCCTTGTTGGAGAAAGCGGAACAGGAGTTCGATGTGTTTCTAACAGGAGACCGAAATCTGACCTTTCAGCAACAGACCTCACGCTTCGAGCTTGGTGTTGTCGTACTTCACGCCGAGAGCATTCAGTTGCGTCACACACTCCGCTTGATGCCGAAGGTTCTCGCTGTGCTGCCGACGCTCAAGTCTGGTCAAGTAGTCAACGTTTCTGACTGAACCCTCACCGACTACCATTTCCCGCCCAGAAAGTTCTCCCGCACATAACGCACGGTATCGTTGAGCGTGTCACCGGGATCGCGCGGGGTGAAGCCGAGTTCGCGGCGGGCTTTGCCGTGATCGAAGTACCAGAAGTATTCGGCCATCTCTACGGTGTCGGCTTCGACGGGCGGAGTGAAGTTCCATTGGCGAAATAGTGAGTCAATCACATGAGCACCGGTGATGGCGAACTTTGAAGGCAGGGCGAGCCGTGGCGATGCGACTTTCGTCAGGCGCTCCAGCCGATCGAAGAGTTTCACGAAGGTCCAGTTCACGGCGCCCAGCAGATAGCGTTCACCATGCCGGCCCTTTTTCATTGCGGCCTGAAACGCGTGCGCCGTATCGCGCACGTCGACAAAATTCAGACCGCCGTTCGGCACCGCGTTAATCTTGCGCGCCATGAAATCCAAAACGACTTTGGTTGAGCTGAGACGATCATCTCCGGGGCCCAGGAGCAGACTCGGATTCATAATCACCAGGCGCAGCCCTTTGCCCGTGAATCGTTCCAGCGCGGCCATCTCCTGATAAGCCTTGCTGGCGTAATAAGGCCAGCGCGCGATGATGTCCAAAGGCGGCGGATACTTCTCGTCGGGAACCATGTCGCCTTTCTCGGTCACTGCAATCGTGCCGCTGCTCGAAGCCAACACGATCGCCTTCACTCCGGCTTTACGCGCGGCGTCGCACAGCATGCGCGTGCCGTCGACGTGCAGCTTGTACATCTCGCGGGACTCATCTTTTTCACGCGAGACCTTTCCGGCCAGATGGTAAACCTCTGTGACGCCGTCGCACGCCCGCGCCATATCATCGGCGACCGTGACTGACCCTTCAAAAGTATCTACGCCCAGCCCTGCCAGCCACTCGGGAATCGAGGTGGCCATCACCCGAATATCTTTCACGCCGGATTCGACCAGTTGGCGCACTAGATGCGCGCCAAGAAAACCGGTGCCGCCGGTAATCAGAGTTGTGGGCGGGACTTTCTTGACGATGGCGGCGTGCTTTTTCGTGCTCTTCTTGGGCACGATCTGCGCGGTGCGTTTTTGTGGTGGTGTCTTGGGCATCTTTGAATGCTATCCGCAGATTACGCAGATTTCGCAGAAAGGAAATGCAGCAACGCGGGATTGTCGCATCTACCCGCAAGTGTCATGCACTTGCTTTGGCCAAATTTCCATCGGTGTAATCTGCGTAATCTGCGGATGTTCACGCTTCCGCTGTCGCAAATTCTGCGTCGCTCGCCTCCAGGCGAGCGCTCCGGCGTTCAGCTTTCCATTGTTGGCGCAGCGCTTTCGCGTCGAACTTAATGTTCGTCCGATCGCGCAAGTTGATGATGTCGTGACGAGCACGGGCGGCGATGAGCCGATAGGCTTCAGCGCGCGCCATTCCGCGCGTCATCTCTTCGAGCTCTTCGGCTGACAGAAAGCGGCCGATACGCGCGCCCACATCGCGGCTCTTTAGAATCGTCGATCCTTTGGGAAACGCGGCGTAAGTTCCCTGCAGATAAATCGGCAGAATCCCGACCCGTGAGGCCAGCGCCAGGTAACCGATCACCGGCTTGAAATCAGCCATGATCCCGCTCATTGAGCGCGTGCCTTCCGGAAAGATCAGTGCGTTGAAACCTCGATCCAGAAACGAGCGCGCATGCCGCAGAGATTGTCTCAGCGATCCACTGCGTTCCATCGGCACGAGGTTCGTAAAGTTCTCCATGTAAGCGCGCTTGTATTTTGTGTCAAAGAAATAATCGGCCGCCGCCAGCGCCACCAAATCCTGGCCGGCATCATCCAGGGCCATCTTTACCAGTCCCATGTCGAGATGCGAACTGTGGTTCGCGGCGACGATAAAGTTCGTGTGATAGGGGATGTTGGCTCGGCCTTCATACTTGGTGCGCAGGAGCCGCTCGTACAAAGCGCGCTGCACCAGATCGACGCCTTTGTTTCCAATTGTGCGCAGAAACTCTGGAATGTGGATATCTTCATCGTTCTTTTCGGAATCCAGACGCAACCGGGCCGCTTCGCGTCTGGCCGAGGTTCCCTGACGATTGACGACGCCCAAAAGTTCGCGCACGTCCTGTACTTCATTCAGCCGCTCAGGCGCCGTCAATGCGCCGCCGGCGTTTTCGATGGCGGTCGCAAGTTCGACAAACATCAAGCTGTCAAAGCCCAGATCGGGAAGCCGCGAGTTAATCGAAACTTCATCCAACGATCGATTTGAGACCGAAGCGATGATGTCGATCAGCCAGGCAGCGTCGCCCGTCATTTCTTCGCCGCCGGCTTCCGGTGTGGAGCGCGCGCCTTCCTGAATCTTTCGCATCAGATCGAGAACTTCACGGCGTTTGACCTTGCGGGTGGCGGTGCGCGGCAGTTCTTCCTCAGTGAACTGGAGCAGTTTGACGCGTTTGTAATAAGGCAGCGTGGCCGAAACTTCACGGAAATGCTCTTCGATCTTCTGCCGCACTTCGGCGCGCGAGAGCGCGATGTCGTACTCTTCATCGGGCACTACGATGCAGGCGACTTTTTCGCCAATGCCGTCGGGCAAGCCAATTACGCTGAGCTCCTTGATATAGGGCGAGTCCTGATAGACCTCTTCCACTTCGTCCGGATAGACGTTCTTGCCGTTGGTGTCGACGATGATGTCCTTCGATCTTCCTACCAGATAAAGATTGCCCGCGTCGTCGATGCGGCCCAGGTCGCCGGTGTAAAGCCAACGATCGACGAGCGTCTCTCGCGTGGCTTCTTCATTGCCGAAATAGCCGACCATCACGTTCGGGCCGCGCGCAATTACTTCACCGACGCCGCTCGGATCAGGCTCGCTAATCCTGATTTCAACACCGGGCAGAGATTTGCCGACTGTCCCCGCCAGCATCCGGTTCTCGGGCCGGGTCACGGTCAAAACCGGCGACGCTTCGGTCAAACCATAGCCTTCGAGGATCGTGAATCCGAGTCCCTGAAAATCGCGCTGCACCTTTTCATTCAGCGCCGAGCCGCCGCTGATGAAATAACGTATGCGGCCACCCATGCCTTCGTGAATCGGATAAAAGAGCAACTGGCCAAAGTTCAAGGGCGTCTTGTCACGCAGCCACGCGTTGAATCTCATCAACAGGTCCGCTGTCTCGCCGACCAATCTGCCGCGATCGTGCAGCCGAGTCTTGATGCGCCGGTGCAGCAACTCCCAGAGGGCGGGTACGCCCACCATGCCGGTGACGTGTCCATTCTTGATCGCTTTCGCCAAGTGCTCGCTGCTCAGCTCCGGCAGGTAAGTGATCTGCGCGCCGCGACTGAGCGGAGTGAGAAAGCCGGTTGAGAATTCGAACGTGTGATGCAGTGGCAGCACGGACAAAACACCGTCGCTTGTGTCCATGTCAAATACGGATGACAGCATCGAAACCATGCTGGTCAGATTGCGATGCGAGAGCATCACGCCTTTGGGCCGGCCCGTCGTGCCGGAGGTAAAGATGAGCGAGGCCACCGTCTGCGCGGTTACGCGTTGCGGCAAGAGCGCGACGCGCTGGTCTTCGGTGTGCTCGTCGGGCATCTCGAAAACTTCTTCAAACTTCCACAACCTGACGTGACCAAGTCCGGCTGCTTTCAACTTTTCAGGCAGCTCAGAACGTTCTTCGATCAGCCTCGCGCTAATGACGATGCCAGAAGCTTCACCAGCACGCGCAAAGTTAACCACCTCATCTGTTGAGCTTTCCGGATCGACGGGGATGCAAGTGGCGCCGGCGCGCAAGACGCCAAAATAGGTCATGCCCCACTCTGGCGCGTTGTGACTAAAGAGCATCACGCGGTCGCCGCCCTTTATGCTCTGGTGGGCGAAGAACCCGGCGGCCCGCGTCGCCAGTTCGCGCAAGTCGGCATAGGTGTATTGTTCTTTTCGTCCATCGCGTTCGATCCGCATGGCGACTCGAGTTGCGTGACGTTTGGTCGTGGTCTCAAACATCTCGAGCAGATCGCGATAGGTGTAAATGCGCTTCGGCTGAGCGCGCATATCTTCTTCGAGCGTCGGCAGCACCCACTTCTTCAATCCGGGCATGTGGATGTTCAGCCAGTAGTCGTACCAGTCAAAGTCTTCTGGGTTCCAGGTCAGCAGTTGTTGCTCATCTTCTCTGATACGCCCGAATAACGCGCGGATATTGTCCGCCCGAAAGACGTAAGCGTTTTCAACCGTAAAGGGCAGGAACATTTCAAAAGCTTCTTTGCCTTCGCGTGTCTGCTCTTCGACACGATCCACTGTCTGCTTCATCCGGTTGATGACGCCTTCATAACGGCCTCCACCCCAGCGCGGGCGCGCGCGGTCAAGCAGTGAAGATGCTCGCTTCGCCGTCTTGTTCATCATCGGAATCGAGACGGCTTCGAAACGTTCCGGCGAAACCGGCCACGGCTCAATGCGCGCGCTGATTTCGTGGAACAGCTTGAGACCATCTTCTTTTTGCTGTTCCTGTTGGCGCCGGTACATGCCGACGAGCCCGATAATGCGCCCCATGTTGTTGGGGCTGATGTCACCAGTGGCGGCCTGATGCACGAGGCGCGGCTCTTCGACGCAGGCTTGCGCGGCGACTGCCAGCATGACCGCGGCCACCTGATCGACCGGAGTGATGTCGAGGATCAGGTTCTTGTTGGCCGGGATTTGACGTTGGCCTTTCAAGGCCATGAAGATGATGGGAGCAGTCGTTGTGAACCCTTCGTTCCAACCCGGGAAGGGATAGCTCTTCGCCGATTCGACGATGCTGGGCCGGACGATGCTGCGCACGATTCCGGTTTCGGCAGCGACGAGTTGCTCGCCCAGGGCTTTGGCATAAGTGTAAATATTGGGCCAGCCCCAGAACTTCGCGCGTTCGATCCCGAGTTCGGTTAACCGATTACGAGTCCAGACTTTTCGTTCGCGCGCTACGGCCAGACCGAGCGCATCCGGATCGTCGCCGTTGCGCATCTCTTCGTTTAGACGCTTTCGGGCCTGCTCGCGAAATTGCGCGACCCGCATCGCATCTTTGGCTTCTTCGCGCGCTCGCTCAGACATCTTTGCGCAATCTTCGATTTCCTGCTCGACGGCAAACTCGACCCCTGGCAGTTCGCCGCGCCGCGGAAAATAGCCAATAACGTCATCGTTCTCCCAAACCGCGCCAGAGCGATTGCCGGCGACAAAACAGGTCGAGATATGAACAAGGCAGGGCCGTTTCATGCGCTTGGTAAAGGCAATCACGTTTTGCGTGCCCACGACGTTGGTGCGCAGCCCGCTCTCCAAAGTCGGGTTGAAAGTAACGTTGCCGGCTGAGTTGATAATGACATCGAGGTCGCCGGCGATGCGCTGCGCCTCTTCATCGCTGAAGCCCAGATTGGTCTCGGCTATGTCGCCACCGACGACTACGACTTTGTCACGGATAAAACCATCCAGCGCGCTGGCGTATCGCTCACGCAAAGGATCGAACGGTGGAGCCGTAATCACGTTGTTCCAGAAACGCGTCTCGGATTCTTCCTGCGAGCGGGCGCGGACCGTCACATACACCCGCCCGACATTGGGAAAGCGGTGCAGCAGCATGCTCAGGGTGACCTTGCCAAGAAAACCCGTGCTGCCGATCAGGAAGATGCGGCGGTCTTTGTAGATCTCGGTTGGTGAAAGCTTCGTCGTCATGGTCTTGATAATTCGTTCAACCGCCTGACTGGATTTCGCGCGCACTCTTGGCGCCGCGGTGTTTCAATAAGTCCGCAATGGCCGCATTATTTTTGCTGACGGCGATGTCCAACGCTGTACCGTCGGCGCCGATGGCATCGATATCGGCGCCGCGCAGTAATAGTTCCTTCACGACATCGAGGCGGCCGTAATAGGCAGCTTCCGTCAACGCAGTGTTGCCGAGTTTTTCGCGGGCGTTGATGTCTGCGCCATCGTCCAGGAGATAACGAACAACTGCGAGATTTCCTTCACCGGCGGCCAGAAACAGCGGTGTGCAATTGCCGCGAGCATTAATCTTTGCGCCGGCGAAATGCAGCCACCTCATGCGAAAGACGCTGCCATCCATCGTCGCCCGGGCAAAGGACCGTTGTCGCTCTTCCCTGACTCGCGGCAAGCTGTTCATGATCGCCAGCGAAAAAATCGCGGCGCCGGCAAAGGCTAGCGCTCGCATCGAGATCGTTTTGATCGTGTCGATACTCATGAATTCAGTGTTCTTAACTCCCTCTCCCTTTGGGAGAGGGTTAGGGTGAGGGCCTAACTTCAGACCCTCCTTTTATCTTCCCTTGTCCTGGCAAAAGACGACGAACGATTAAGAAATACATCTCCCCCTAAGCTTCGCACCCTCTCCCCTGGCCACTCTCCCAGTGGGAGAGGGGAATCACAGACTGAGTCTGTGCCACTCCTTATTCCATGTCGGCGATGCCAATCATCGGCTGGTGCAGCATCGTGATTTCGGCTGAACTCCCCATATAAGTTCGCGCCATCGCTATTGCTTCCGTCAGATTGTCGGCGCGCTCCCAGCCGAGCATCGCGGGCACATGAGCGTTCTCAGCGCCGGCGGCGATTACCTTGCCCACGTGCTGGCGGCCGTTCTCGCCCCAGTACCACATAAAGAATGGATGCGCGCCGTGATAGGCGTTGCCGCGCCGGTACATCTCGACATAGCTCGGGTTGTTCGCGAACTCGCGCTCGTACTTGTCGCGCAGATAGAAGGCGTCGCGTGATTCCGGCAGCAGGCGATTGAAAAACTCGATGTAGCTGGGATGGAAGTTATGATCGAACTGGTCGTAGCACGGGTGGTGAATGATCAGCACGCCGCCCTTTCGTAACAGTGGCTTGTGGCGATAGAAATTGAAGTGATAACCCAGGCCCATGACCTGCACCAGCAGCGGATTCAAAATCGAATAGACGTTGTAAGGCGAGATGTCCGGAATGCCGGTAATCAGAATGTCGCACTGGCCGCGCACGGGAATGGCGTATTGCTGAAATCCCTTCTCGAGGATTTTTTCGTGCACCGCTTCTGTCTTGCCCGCATAGCATGCGGTCATCTCGTATTGCGCCGGCATTGAGTGCAGCATCTTACGGCGCGCGGTGCGGGGCAGCTTGCTCATCGTGTAGCGCATGGCTTCGAACTTCATGCGATCAAAAGCGCTGAAGTCGTCCTCGTTCTTGATCAGGAAATCCATGTCGCCTTTGTACATGCGATTGTTGATGGACGTCTCAATATGAAAGACGTTCAAGTGCTCGTCGACGATCTTGCCCAGGCGCCCGCACTTGTTGCTCAACTCTGAACGCGCCGGATCCATGTAGCTGTCAGAGTCGCGAATGGTTTGGGGCTCGTGATGCGCGCGCAGGGATTCGTAATCGCAAAGACCCACGGCCACGGACTTATGACCGCCGTCCATGGGAACAAAATTGATGTTGGCATAGATAAGGAGATCACTTTCGGCCGCGCGCCGGTTGAGCGTCAGCGGTTCTTTGTGGCGCGTCTCGCCAATCTTGATCAGACCTTCTTTCCATTCGGCGTCGTGGTTGTAGTAACGGTCCGGATAGAAGGCGTCAAAGATTTTCTGGCCCACCATGCGCTTCATTTCCCAAGCCGTCATTTTGCGGTGCAGGGAATTGGCGATGATGATGTGCACATCGTCCACGCCATGCCCGGCCAGCATATCCAAGACTATTTCGAGCATCGTTTGGCGAATGTCGGGTGTGGCCATGGGCGGCAAAGGGAGGCTGATGTCGTCGACGGCGATAGTCACTTTCATTCCCGGCTCAAGCTGTGCAAACAGCGGATCACAGCCGAGCGGATGATTGAGCGCATAGCGAATCGCCGCCTCGCGATTTGGCAGGCCCTTGACCGGCGGATTGGGATAGATGACGCGCGTTCCTACCGGCAAGTCTTCCAGAATGAAGTCTTCGCCCGAAGGCATGATGCGCGGCGCGCTATCGCTGTCGATGTAAACGATCGACTCGTGCGTTTTTCTTCGTAGTTGTAGGGCCATAAGCGGTAAATGGTAATTAGTGAATGGTGAATGGTTGAAACTTTTTCACGATGTCATCCTTGCTCTTACGTTGTCTGTGTCAGTTTCGGCGTTGTTACGTGGCGCGATAGTCCCGTTATCAATCGGCCGATTCTCTCAAGTTGAGACACAAGCCGCGAAAACGTTGCCTCATCGAGATAGCCGAGTCTGTGAGCGATAATTAGCTCTGTCTCAAGCTCACTGGATGATCCCTGCGAGTTCGAGAGAAAATAGGCAAATTCTTTTTTCGAGTGCCGGCCAGCTCCTTCAGCGATGTTCGCAGGAATTGAGACCGCGGCACGGCGAATCTGCGAAGTAAGACCATATCGCTCTTCTTTCGGAAATCTTTCCGTGCCTTTGTAGACGTCAATAACAAGGTCCACTGACTTGCTCCAAGCTTCTAGATTATGGTGCGGACGCATATCTTTTCCCCTTTCGAGTGAGAGTGAACTGCTAAACCATTTACCATTTACTACTCACCATTTACTTTAGGTTTAAGATAGGCCAATCATGGTGTAGAGCCGTTTGACGCAAACGAAAATCCGGATTCACGACCGCCGGATGACCGACAATCGAGAGCATCGGTAGATCGCTCATGCTATCGGAGTAAGCGAACGAATCGCTGAGATTGATGCCTTCATTTTCGGCGAAGGTTCGAATCCACGAAGCCTTCGTAGCCGATGCCAGGACCGGCGGCAACAGACGTCCGGTCGCCACCCCTTTGACGAATTCCAGCCGGTTCGCTACATAGTCTGTGATTCCGAGATACTCCATCAGCGGCTTGACCGAAACATCGAGCGCGCCGGTGACGACGACCTGGCGCAGTCCGATACTTCGTGACTTTTCAATCAGTTCAAATGTGCCGGGGAACACCGCCGGCTTCAGAACCTTCGCAAACAACTCGTCCGCAAAGAAACGCATCCGATCCTCAGTCTCACCTTTGTAGCGCTTGAAGAAGAGATCGTTGAAAACTTTTCGGCTATACTGATCGCTGACGGCAAACAACGGCACGCTCAACAGCGTGGCAGCGCTCTTGGTGAAACTGCGGACTAGATTCGGCTGATTGCGCGCGTAGAAACCCAGGGTGTGGACCAGGTTTGTACTGACCAGAGTTCCCTCGAGATCGTAGAATGCTGCCGCTGCCACTAAAGCCCCCTCCATGCCCCCCAGTCTGTTGTTCGGGCGGGCCAATATACCTTATTCTGCTGTCGAAGGGAAAGGCAAAGTGACCGTGTATGAAGCGACTATACAATAGTGCCTCTGAACCGGTTGGTTCTCACCAGAATCGAGGAAAACTTGGACTTTCTGTCTTGGCGATAGCCGTCACATTAGCCGCAGTATCGTGCCGAAGAGCGGACACGGTAGCCGAAAATGCCGTTGCCGCGCGCCCAGCAGCCGAGGCAATCGCTGAAGCCGATCGACTGTACGACGAGAGGGCGGACCTGGTAAAGGTTCGTCAGGGTATCGTGGCACTGAGGCAGGCACAGGCAGGGGACCAGGCGAACTATCAAATCGCCTGGCGCCTCGCAAAATTTAATTACTTCCTCGGCGAGCATAGCCCGGATACGGGAGAGCGGAACAAAGCGTTTCACGATGGCATCGAAGCGGGAAGACTTGCCGTGAAATTGCAGGATGGCAAGCCGGATGGTCATTTCTGGCTGGGAGCCAATTACGGTGGTAAGGCAAAGACCAGCATGCTTGCCGGTCTCTCGGAATTTGACGACATAAAGGGTGAGATGGAAACGGTGATCAAGCTGGACGAAGGCTATCAGAGCGGCAGCGCCTACCTGGCTCTGGGCGAGTTGTATCTTGAGGCGCCGGGTTTGATCGGTGGAGACACTCAGAAAGCTATTCAGAATCTGGAAAGAGGATTGAAGTTGGGACCGGACAATGGGCTACTCCGGGCGACTCTGGCCCAAGCCTACATGGAAGCTCACCGGAATGAGGATGCGCGCAAACAGATCGATGCGGTGCTGGCTATGAAGCCTGAGGCGGGTTACGAGGCGGAACACAACGAGGCGTTGGCGAAGGTGCGAGCGCTACAGGACAAGATCAAGTAGCAGAGATTTCAGTCTGAGTCTCGGAATTAGAATCATAAAACTGAAGTCTGTGCCCTAAGGCTTGGCCATGGCTTTCTTCAATTCTTCCAGTGTGCGTTTGTGATCTTCGAGTTTTTTGCCGGCCTCGCCCATCTTACCTTCGGCAGTTAACCGCTGATATTCTTCAAATTCCTGGATCGCTCGAATAATTAACTGTTGGACATTTGACGCGCCTGTGGTTGGCGGTGTTGGCGAAGGCGCCGGTGTCGCGCCTGGCTTTGGCTTGGGCTGCTCGGCCTTTTGTTTGGCATTTTGATCGGGCGTGGCTTGCGCGACCTCGCCAAACAGATTCTTGAGCGCCTCTTCAAAGCTGGTGCCATAGGCCAGGCGCTCTTGCGTGGCCAGGACGACCAGACGCAATTCGGGCATCGGGCTACTCTCGGCCTTGAGATAGATCGGTTCGACGTAGAGCAGAGATCGGCCAATGGGGATTACGAGAAGATGGCCACGCACTACCCGCGAGCCCTGCTGATTCCAAAGACTGAACTGCCCGGAGAGTTGAGCGTTTTGATCGATGCGAGCCTCAATTTGCAAGGGCCCGTCGATCAAACGTGATTTGGGAAAGTCATAAACCAGGAGCTTGCCGTAATTTTCGCCGTCGCAGCGTCCGGCCATCCAACCGATCATGTTGTTTCGGCTGGCGGGGGTAAACGGAAGAATCAAAGCGAACTCGCTCTTCTGTTGCTCGCCCGGTAACTGCATCAGGACGTAGTAGGGATCGAGGGGCTGGACTTGTTTCTTGTCCTGCTCATCCAGGGCCAGTTGTTGGGCGACGCTCCAGACGTCCTCGCGTTGAAAAAATACCTTGGTGTTCGTCGTGTGATAGAGACTGAAGACTTCGCCCTGGGCGCGCACGAGGGTCTCCGGATAGCGAACGTGCGCGCGCAGATCGGCGGGCATTTGGTTGGCGTCCTGAAACAGCGAGGGGAAGATCGCGCGATAGGCGGTAATCAGCGGATCCCTGGTGTCGAAGACATAGAAGTGAACGGTGCCGTTATACGCGTCGATCAAAACTTTGACGCTATTACGGATGTAGTTGACTTCGTTGTTGTCGACCCGGTGATGAGTTGAGTACGGATAGTTCGACGACTCAGTAAAAGCGTCGATCATCCAGTAAAGACCGCCGTCACTTCCGACGACGACATAAGGATCGTGATCGTAGATCAGAAAGGGCGCCACGCCGTCCACGATCTCACGGATGTTGCGGTGGATCATGACGCGGCTTTCAGAGGTAACATCGTCTGAGAAGGGCAGCTTACTCAGGTCGCCCAGCGCCCAGGAGAGCAGCAAGCGGCGCAAGCCACTGCCAATCCGGATCCCGCCTGAGCCTTCATAACTCGTGTAGGTGTTGGATTCGCCCTGCGGAAAGTCAAACTCTTTCTGTTTGGTCTTGACGTAAACATCGGTGTTGGTTTCCTGCCCGAAGTAGATCTGCGGCCGATTGATTTTGATTTCCGGGCCGGTCGATTCAATCGGCATGTTTGAGAGGATGAAGCGCGGCATGCCCTCTGGCGTGAACCCGTTCGCGGTGTTCATGGTAACGCCATAGCCGTGGGTGTAAATCAGCTTTTCGTTAATCCAGTTTCGCGACGCGGCGGGCAGCTTGGTATCGTTCAGCTCGCGCGCGGCGACCATCACCTGTCGCGTCTGGCCGCCGATCTGGTACCGATCGACATCGACATCCGGAAAGTCATAGTAAGTTCGAATTGCCTGGATTTGCTTCAGCGTGTCTTGCAGCGCGCGCCAGTCCCAGAGGCGAATGTTGTCGAGTGTGGCGCGATTATTCTGAATATCGAAAGCGTCGATTGAGGTGTCGGCGTCAAAGTTTCTTTGCTCGATGACATCGATGCCGAACGCGCGCCGGGTCGCCGTGATATTGTGCTCAATGTAGGGCGACTCGCGACCCAGCTCGTTTGGCTTCACGATAAAGTTGGTCACATAAGCCGGTACCAAAACCGTGCCGATGAAATAGACCGCCAGTGGAATTGCCACGGCTAAGATCAATATCCGCACCCTGCGCAGCGCGAAAGCGTTCACCAGCGAAATTCCCGCCGCGAGCATCAGCGCGACCGCTACCCAACGCAGTGCGGGCAGAAGGTAATTCGCCTCTACGTAAGTGACGCCCGAAAACGTCTGGTGGTCATCCCATAGATACGGGTATCGGGAAAGCAGAAAACGCCAGGCCAGAATTACCAGGAAGACCGCTAACGCACATGAAACCGCGGCCAGGCTGGTCCGGCGCGCTTTTGAGATATCGCCGGCGTTAGATAAGCCCTGCTGAGTAACAGCCAGTAACGCGTAAATAATGGCGCCGATCAAAATGATGATCGAGAGATAGAGCAGCCAGTTACTAAAAGCCTCGTAAACCGGCAGCGTGAAAAGATAAAAGCCGATCGGCTTATTAAAAATCGGATCGGACAAATCGCCCGGGGCGCCGTGAAGATAGAGGGCGAAACTGCGCCAGGCGTCGCGCATGCCAAGTCCGAAGACCAATCCGGCGAGCACAGATACAATCCAGGCCAACGGCCGGAGCACGCGCGCCGGCGAAAAGTTTACGGGTTGTTGATTGACAATGATCGTGCGGCGCTCGAAAGCGATCGAGGCAAAGGCGCGCTCAATGATCCAAAGGCCACTGCGGAGGATGAGCACTGAGAGCACGAAGAAGATCGCAAACAGCGCAATCTTCAGCTTGAACATGTACCAGTAGACTGGTGAGTAACCGAGTGAGTCAAACCAAAGAGCCGAAATGTAAATCGACAGTCCGCGAGAGGCGACGACGATAAGGAGCACAATCACCCCCAGCAGCCACCAAACCCGCCGCCGCCGTCGCGGTTTGGTGTCACCGACGTCGATGATCTCGCCGTCGTGGTCGAACGATTCTGATTGGCTCATGCGCGCCTAGCATACGCCGAAAGGTGTGGGCGTCAAAGACGCTGTGCTTCTTTCCCCTCTCACTTTGGGAGAGGGGCAGGGGAGAGGGTGCAAAGCTTAGCGGAGTGGTTCATGACTGTCTATAGTGTTTACCGAGGACAATATGAGATCAAAGGAGGTTCGCGCGTAAGCCCTCACCCCAACCCTCTCCCAAAAGGGAGAGGGAGTTAAGAGGGCATTTGGCAATGTCAGTGACTGAAACAATTTTTCGACGATCGTTGGCCTGAGCTCGCGCGGGATGATAGACTCATCGAGCGTACTGAGCGTTTGATTTTATGCTAACCGCAGACACGGTTTTACAGGAGCGTTACCGGATTGTGCGCCAGCTTGGACAAGGCGGCATGGGCGCGGTGTATGAAGCCGTGGATGAGCGCCTCGACACAACTGTGGCGCTAAAAGAAACGCTTTTTACCGACGAAAAACTCCGCAAACAATTCGAGCGGGAAGCTCGCCTGCTGGCGCGGATGCACCATCCGGCGCTGCCGCGCGTCAGCGATCACTTTAACGAATCCGACGGGCAATTTCTGGTGATGCAATACATCGCCGGCGAGGATCTGTTTGCGATGCTGGCGCAAAGAAACGCGCCCTTTCCGCAGGCAGACGTGCTGCTCTGGGCCGATCAACTTTGCGACGCGCTCGACTATTTACATACTCAGGACCCGCAGATCATTCACCGCGACATTAAGCCGCAAAATCTTAAGTTGACCGCGCGCGGCCAGATTGTGCTGCTCGATTTTGGACTGGCCAAGGGATCACCGGGACAGATGTCGATCGTGACGACTTCAGCCAGCATCTTCGGCTATACCCCAAATTACGCGCCCCTGGAACAGGTGCAGGGTTTGGGAACTGATCCGCGCAGTGATATCTACGCGCTCTCGGCCACGCTCTTCCATTTGATGACCAACGTTAAGCCGCCTGACGCGCTTAGTCGTGCTTCAGCGATCGTCAACGGACTGCCTGATCCGCTGCCGCTGGCCAACGATGTAACTCCACAAGTGAGCGCGGCGGTCGCTGCAGTGCTCAGCAAGGCCATGTCGCAGAAGCGCGACGATCGCTTTGCGACGGCGACTGCAATGCGTGAAGCGTTGCGGGAAGCTTCCGCACATCCTCTGGGTTCGGCCGCAACCGTCTTGATGGGAGCCGCCGACACTGACGCCGGCGCGGCTACGATGGCGTCAGAGGCGGCGACCAGGCTAGCTGGTGATCGAACGACGCCACTGGAAAGCGAAGCCAGGACCCTGGTTGCCAACGATGCTACGAATGTTCGCAAATCAGGTTTGGCCGGCGAGATCGTCACTCTAGTGCGGCCTGCGTCAGGCAGAAGAAATTCGCGCGCGTGGTTGGGAGCGGTCCTCTTGGTGGTCCTGGTCGCGGGTGGCGCCGGCGGATTCTACGCTTATCGCAAGCATCAACAGACGCAGCCCACAGTCGAAACGCCGACGCAACCCGCTGAGTCAAATCAGCCGGCAGCAAATCAATCTCCAGACGCTTCGAAGATCATTTCGGTTCCGGCCGATCCGGCGAAGGCGAATGATTTGAAGTCGGAAAAGAAAGTTGACAGCAGCCAGCGTGCGACCACTTCAAAGCAGGCGGCAGAGACTGAAGCAAGCAAGCCGGCGACGCAGCAGTCTGACAATCTGCCGTCGACGGCGCATGACGCGGACCGAAATCCGGATCGGAATCCCAATTCGGGACAACCGCGCCCGGATCCGCCTCAGGGGCAGCCGCCCTTCGACCCATACCGAAATCCACAGGGGCGCCCACTGCCCCATCCGCCGGGTGCCGGGCAAATTCCTGAGGTAAAAACTTTGCCGAATGGCACGCGGGTCGTGATTCAGCCTGATGGCACACGGATATTCACCGGACCTAAAGGCCGAGTGCAGGTGGTGCCACCGGCCGACAATCCAAATCGAAGACGAAAGCGTCCTTGAGAGCCCGCGTTAACTGAAGTATGAATCAGGTTCTCGTTAATGCGCGGTGTGAGCGTTCCTCTCGCCGATCACAAACCGATGACGCAAACTGATCACCACGCAAGGAGTTAGAAATGAAGAGAGCTACATTTCGCGTCGCGCCAGCAGTGACGCTTGGTTTGATGCTTTTGGTTTTTGCTTTCTCTGTGGCGCAGGCAAGCGGTGACAGTGATCCGCTAACACCACCGGCGATTCGCATCACGCCACCGGCGCCAGTCTTTGACGATGCAAAGCGTTTGGATGAGCTGGCCGGGCGACGCAAACGGGTAGCGGAAACGATCGGCTCAAAAGCGATCCTGGTGCTGTTCAGTGGCGAACCGCGCGTTTATGCCAACGATGTCGATTACCAATTCCGGCAAGAGAACAATCTCTATTACCTGACGAACCTGGGACAGGAACGCGCCACTCTGGTTTTGCTGCCCGGCAATCCTCAGCTACCGGAGGTTCTTTTTCTGCCGCGGCGAAATCCCGCGGCGGAAACGTGGACCGGCCACATGTACAGTCCGCAAGAGGCAGCGCGCCTTTCCGGAATCAAGGAAATCTGGGAAGCCCGCGAGTTTGGGCCCTTCATGAGCGCGCTGGCAAAGCACGAAGCCTACCGGCCGAATCCTGAAAATATACTGCTGTCGTCCGCTGACGCGGCCGGAGGCGCCAGCGAATTTGACTCGCTCTTTGGCGCCGCGGCAAAGAACGAAGCCGGGTTGTATCTGCTTTCGTTTCCGCGCGAAGACGAAAGCAGAGAATATCGCCAGGAGCAAAAGTTCGCCGCGGCCTGGCTGAAAGAGCCGGGCGGTTTCACGATTCACAGCGCCTCGCCGATCTTTGGTCAAATGCGCCTGCGCAAGTCGCCGATGGAACTAGAGCTTATGCAGCACGCGATTGACATCAGTATCGAAGCGCATGAACGTGCCCAGGCCTTTTCGTCACAAGCCAAGTGGGAATACGAAGTGGATGCGCAGGTCGCATACACATTCAAACTGCGCAATGCCGACAACTGGGGCTATCCGGACATCGTCGGCTGCGGGCCGAACGCGACGACTTTGCACTACGAAGAATCGCAGGGGCCGGTGCAAAGCGGCCAGTTGATGTTGATGGACGTCGGCGCTGAATACGATCATTACTCGGCCGATGTGACGCGCACTTTTCCGGTCAGCGGAAAGTTCAGTAAAGAGCAGGCGGAGATTTACCAGATTGTTTACGACGCGCAGGAAGCTGCGGCCAAAGCTTCGAAGCCCGGAGCATCTTTGCAGGCCGCGCACCAGGCGTCCCTGGACGTAATCAAGGATGGACTGTTGAAGCTCGGCTTAATTACTGATCGAAACTCCGAGCAGTATAGGATCTGGTTCATGCACGGGAACGGACACTGGCTGGGAATGAACGTCCACGATGTCGGCGGCGGCGCGCGTTTCGAGCCGGGCATGACTTTCACTAACGAGCCGGGAATCTACGTCCGCATCGACGCGCTGGACAATTTACCGAAGAACGCCGAGAACGAAAAGTTCATTGCCGCGATCAGGCCGGCGTTTGAAAAATACAAAGGCATCGGCGTCCGCATCGAAGACGATTTGGTGATTACTCCCGACGGCGTCAAGTGGATGACGGCGGCCCTGCCGCGGAGCATCGCGGACATCGAAGCTTTTATTGCGAAGGCGCGGCGGTGACGGCAGTAATCAACGAATATCGCCGGGTGATTTTGACTTACTCCCTTCTCCCTTTGGGAGAAGGGCTGGGGATGAGGGGCTTGGCGCTAACTGCCACCATATCAAGTTTCGTTGTGTTTGGCGGAACACATTAGAACACCTGGTTAGTCCAGCCTGTAAGCTTCGCCCCTCACCCAACCCTCTCCCAGGGGGAGGGCTTTAGTTACTTTGCCGTCGAAGCGAGATTCCCAAAAAGCAGAGTCGAATTGGAGAAGAGATGAGATCATTGATCGTCCCATCACGCCGAACAGCCAGTGTTTTGGCTTTCGTGCTAGTACCGCTGTTCTATTCGCTGAGCGCCACCGCCCAAATGCCGACGGAGCCGGCCCAGAATACTTACATCGAAGGTGCAGTCCTCTGGCAACAATCGTCTGGTGAAAGACGAGCGTTGTCGTACCAGGCGTTTACCCTGGCGCGCATGATCCTCGATCGCGATCTGAGAGTTAATCGCAGCCTGAGAAAGCCGCGCGCGGTGATAGTTGATCTCGACGAGACGATTCTGGATAACAGCCCCGCTGAAGGGTGGCTGTTACAGAACCGCGTCAACTATAACCAGAAAAACTGGACCGAATGGATCAATCGCGTGGAAGCGACCGCCGTGCCCGGCTCAGTTGAGTTCCTAAGTTATGCCGCGTCGCGCGGCGTGCGGGTCTTCTACATCACAAATCGTAACGATATTCAAAAGGCCGCGACGGCTGCGAACTTGAGGAAGCTCGGTTTCCCAGGCGTTAACGATCAGACTTTGCTGGTCCAGACCGATCCGAAAAACTCGAGTAAGGAACCGCGCCGTCAGGAAGTTGGTGCAAAGTATCGCGTCGTGCTGTTGATGGGCGATGACCTCAACGACTTTGCCAAAGTGTTTGAGGACAGCAAGACGGTCGAGAGCCGAGCGGCAGCCGCAGATCGTCTTCGAAATGAATTCGGCCAGCGCTTCATCGTTCTGCCCAATCCGATGTACGGCAACTGGGAAAGCGCGATCAATGGATACAACTTCAAACTGACGGAAGCCGAGAAGGCAGAGAAGAGAAGGAGCCTGTTGAAGAGTTATGCGCCGTGATTTCACATTGCCGAAAGGCCTACCCGCTCCGCTGCTCGCCGCGGAGAGGCGAAATGTTTATAGCCCCAAAGGCGACCCTAAGAGCCGCGCTCCGTAGGAGCGGAACGTTTCCCGATTGCGCTCCTTGTATCTTGTCCTTAGTCGCTATTTGATAAGTTCAGTTTGCCATGGGTCGCGCCCAAGGCAGAG
>Ga0137403_10001887_pt1 | contig 26096 bp, 19 predicted proteins | sample CZOMad2_1_16fung_FD_122057 | JGI IMG/M metagenome (GOLD analysis project Ga0137403, IMG submission 122057) | Vadose zone soil fungal communities from Angelo Coast Range Reserve, California, USA - CZOMad2_1_16fungal (Hybrid Assembly) | ecosystem: Environmental > Terrestrial > Soil > Vadose zone... | reverse complement strand
GATTTCAAATTTTATGCAGCGAATAATTCCCCACGAGTACGCGAGCGTGGCGGTGTACGATGACTCAGCGCATTTGTTGTCGCTCTATCCCTTGGATTCCGGCCTGGCTGCTGCCCTGCACACCCGTGCCACACCGATACCCATAACCGAGATGCTTGCCGGGCAGGCTCTGCTCGAACGCGAAATCAAGATCTTCAGTAGCGAGGATTTGGGCGGAGCCCGGTCGAAGTATGTAAGTCAACTGGTGGAGCATGGGATCCAATCTCTGTGCTGCGTTCCCCTGATCACGCGAAAGGGTGAGGTCGGGACGTTAAATCTCGCGAGTACGCGGAAGGACGCGTTCAAATCTCAGGATCTTGACATTTTGCAGCAAGTGGCCGCGCAGGTCGCGATCGCCCTCGATAATGCCCGAGCCTATCGCGAGATTGCAGACCTCACCGATAAGCTTGCCAAAGAGAAGCTTTATCTGGAAGATGAGATCCGCACGGAGCTCCACTTTGAGGAGATCGTAGGCGAGAGTGCTCCCCTCAAACGGGTACTGGCACAAGCCAAGACCGTCGCTCCCAGCGATGCCACTACCCTCATTTTGGGAGAAACGGGTACCGGGAAAGAACTGATCGCACGGGCCATTCACCGCATGAGTTCCCGCAAAGACGCCAGTTTTATCAAGCTAAACTGCGCCGCCATCCCGACCGGCCTGCTCGAAAGCGAGCTCTTCGGCCACGAAAGAGGCGCCTTCACAGGCGCGATCAGCCAAAAAATAGGCCGTCTTGAGCTGGCGGACCAGGGGACGCTGTTCCTGGACGAAGTAGGCGATATCCCTCTGGAACTTCAGCCCAAACTGCTCCGGGTCTTACAAGATCACGAATTCGAACGCTTGGGGAGCACACGCACTTTGCGCGTGAACATTCGCCTCATTGCTGCTACCAACCGCGATCTCGCCAAAGCGGTTGCTGAACGGGACTTTCGCAGCGATCTGTACTATCGCCTCAACGTCTTTCCCATTCGCATGCCTCCGCTTCGTGATCGTAGGGACGACATCCCGTTACTGGTCCGCTATTTCGTCCAGAAATTTGCCCGCAAAATGAATAAACAGGTTGACACCATTCCTTCAGAAACCATGAACTCTCTCGTGGGCTGGGAATGGCCAGGGAACGTGCGGGAATTGGAAAACTTCATGGAACGATCTGTGATTCTCAGCGATGGAGCGGTGCTGCGAGCGCCACTGGCAGAATTGAGCACCTCTGAATCTGGATCTCCCGTTACTGACACTCTCGTAGACCTGGAAAGGCAACACATCATTCGGGTGCTGCGCGAAACGGGTGGCGTAATCGCCGGCTCTCATGGCGCTGCCAGCCGTTTAGGGATGAAGCGCACTACCCTGCAATCGCGAATTATCAAAATGAAGATCTCCCGCGAAGAGTACGAACACTGATCCAGGCGCTCAGCTTCCGTTCAATTTCGTGACGAGTATTCGGCACTCTGCCGTAACCTCGTCAAGTTCGACATCTCCGGAACCATTCCACCTTTGTGCTACTGTACGGTATTCGCCACACTTTTTCTACAAGTTAGAGTTCTGGTCCAATTTGGAATCTCAAATGCCAGTAAATAACCGTCGAGATCTTGTGCCCGGGAACACCCTGAGAAAATGAATATCTGTGACGTTGGCCATCGGGGGAAGGCTGCTTGGCGTCCGGGTCTGGAGACTGGAGCACTGCTCAGTAATGCGCCCTCCCCCTCCCCAGAGCCCTTGAGCGTTCGTGGTCTGGAGGGCAGCCAAGGGCGTTTTGACCTCACGGACAAAACATATCTGGAGCAGCCTCCTATCCTGGCGGGGCAGGGAAGCCAGTCCCAGTCGCCAGGGTATTTGCCTACCAGAGTATTGGCAGAGTTGTGGATAGCGCCTCGGGATCCGCTTTATCTCTTCGCCTGTAGCATGCTTTGGCACGCTGAAGCGGATGTCGGCGCAGGCTGGGAGCTTGTTGGCGGTCTCCGCTCCCTGCGGCAGGAAGAGCGTATTGTCTCGGCGGCGCTTCTGGCGAGAACAAAAAGCTTGAACCTCCCAGTCGACGAATCATGGTGGAGAAATGGCGATCCGGACTTGCCACATAAGGAACCGGAGAGCAGGCGGGACTCGCGTGCAGTTGACAAGGTGATGACGATGAATACGCCTTACGGGTTGGAAATCATCGAGAATTGTCTAAGCTGCAAACTGCGCCGGAAGAACTGGTTCTGCGGACTCTCTCCCGATGTGTTGAAATCTTTCAGCGCAGCCAGCCATCTCAGCACATATCCCGGTGGGGCAATCTTGTTTGTCGAGGGGCAGTCGCCACGGGGCGCATTCGTGCTCTGCTCCGGAAAGGTGAAGCTTTCCACCACTTCGCGCGAAGGCAAAGTCCTCATACTGAAAATGGCCGAGCCCGGCGAGGCGCTCGGCTTAAGCGCGGTAATTTCCGCGACGCCCTATGAAGTGACCGCAGAAACATCAGGCCCTTGCCAGGTGAACTTCATCGAGCGCGAAACGTTAATGCGGATGCTCGAAAAAAATGGCGAGTTAGGATTGCACTCCGCTCAGGCGTTAAGCAAAGAATTTCAGTCGGCATACCGCGATATCCACGAATTAGTCCTGGCCCGCTCCTCGGCCGGCAAGTTGGCTCGATTATTGCTTTCATGGACCGTGGGGCGCGAGAACGGGTCCCGCGAAATCAAGATTCGTTCCAGCCTCACGCATGAAGAAATGGCACAAATGATTGGCTCGTCGCGCGAAACCGTGACTCGGCTATTGAGCGAACTCCGGAAAAAGGAACTCATAAGGCTGGAGGGTTCAACCTTGGTGATCCGCAATCGAATAGCTTTAGAAGCGCTGGCTGCCTAACTCCTTGGCAGCCACACGGCGGCCGGCTTCCCCCGAGCTGGCCGCCATCCCCATCTGCCGTCATCAGAACATAAATCCCAATTGGGCTGTGTAGCTCCGCGGTGAACGTAGTGCGTCCCCCCGAACGTAGATAAGAAATTGTAGAGTGCGACCTTGTTAGTCAAATTGACGGTGATGAACCGCAGACTCCATTTGTACTTATCGCCGTGAACCATGAGGTGCTCCGAAACACGTTTGTACGCGGAGCCCCTCAGGCACGATGGAGTTAGAAGTGGAAGCCCAGCTCCGCCGTATAACTGCGGGGCGTAACGTAGTGGGTTCCAGTGAAGGTTGACAGAAAGTTGTAGAGGGCAACTTTGTTGGTTATGTTGACGGCGGTGAGCCGAAGACTCCACTTGTATTTCTCACCGTGAAAAAGGTTGTCATCTCCCACCGCAATGTCGAAGAGATGGCGGGGAGCGACACGTGGTGGATTCTTGTCGTCGCTTGCCGTCCCTGGAGCTGGGATGCTCACCAGAGCGGATCCGAACTGTCCTGCTGGGCATGGCGATGGCAAAGGTGTCGTTGGAGTCGCGTGTGCGCTGCCGCAGAACAAGCCCGCCTGGAACTCCTGGTCGGAAGTGAGCCCGCTGGCAGTGAGATCCACCGGCCCACCGTCCGAGACGGGCACTGCTCCCGCTACTAGGCCGCTGTCGTATCGCCAGTTGAAGCCGAGCCATGGCCCGTTTTTCCATGGTTGGTATTGTATGTGACTCGTCTGGTTGAACTTTTCGTCGTGGTCGATGCGGAATGGGGTGATATCGCTTCCACCACTCCCCGGCGGAACAGCGCCGGCTCCTCCAAGCTGCGGGTTGAAAAACCGGGAGGTAACGCTGGAGAAGACGAACAGGGCACTGAACCCATGGAAGTTGGGCACGCTCACGCGCCCGGCAACGGCGGGAATCTTGGAGTTATGCCATTCGATCGGGAAAGTGAGTGGAGTGCTCCCGAACACGCCGAAGTCATACGCATTATGGGTATATTTCCAGACGTACTCACCGGAGAAGACTAAATAGCGTCCCAACGCTTGTTGCAGGCCCACATGGAATTCATTGCGCCAGCCGGGGCTGAAGGGAGTAGCCACATTTGACGAACAGACCAGAAGCGGATTCAGCACCGGATCGGCACATCCCGTGCTGGAAAGGACGAGGTTCTCGTTGAAGGGGGTTTCCAGTACTCGCGCATACGAAGCACGAAGTACCGTGTTCGTCTTCTTCACGTTGTAAGCGATGCCGATACGGGGCTCGGCTTCCTTGTGCGAAGTCAGGCCGTTGTACAAATCACCGCGCAGACCCAAATTTATGGACCAGTTTCCCTTTGTGATCGCGTCCTGCACGTACAGGGATAGCAGCTTAACGTCAGAGTGGCCGTTAAACGGAAACAGACTTCCCCCTCGCGTCAGGTCGAAAGGGGCCAGAGTTGTGCAAGGAGCTGCAATGGGGTTTCCGTTGGAATCCACACAGGAGTTCCCATTCGCGTCGGTAAGTGAGGAGAGAAATGTCGGATCCACGATGCCGAAACGGTTGTTCTCGTTAAGGAAGGTCTGCTGATAGGTCACGCCCGCCTTCAGGTTGTGGATGCCTTTCACGTAAGAGAGATCTGAACGAATGCCCGCATTGGTCAGCGTCCGGTCTTGACTTAGTGTTTCTTGTTGCAGATCCGGCGCGAGATCGGCGAAGGGGTTGCCGCTTGGATAGTAGTTGAACTGGTCCCGCCGGACGAAAGTTCCGAGCGTGAACACGGTGGTGGGACTAACCAGCCGCGTCCACGACGGTGCAATGTTAAAAGTCTTAATCTGCGCCCGCTGGTCTGCCGGACCGACAGGAATACCATTGGGACCCAGACCCCCATTGTCAACCACCAGCCCAGACCACGCCGTGGCGTTTTGGGCGTCGAAGGAATTAGGCGTCTGGAACCAGGAACGGGTGAATCCCAGATTCACGTGGATGGAGTCCGGGTTGGAGAGTTGAAAGTCCAGGCGATCGAATACGTTCTCTTCGTTACCTTTGGCGTGTATAACAGCAAACTCAGGTGGATCGAGGAACCGTCCGCTGTTCAAGCCGTTGGCAGAGATGAAATTCCCCCATTTCTGCCCTCCGTAACCGAAGTTAAACCCTGCGTTGGACGTGCCGAAACTGCCGTAGGAAGCGGTGACCTCCCCATGAGGCGTGGTAAGCCCTTGTCCCGAACGGGTGGTAACGTTGATCACAACGCTTGCCTTCTCCCCGAATTCGGCCGGTGGCGCACCGGAAATAACTTCCAACGACTGGATCGAATCGAGCGGAATCTGGTTTGAGAACACTTTACTTTGCTGGTCTGTGATCGGCTGGCCGTCAAGCGAAAACGAGTTTTCCGCGTGGTCCCCTAGTCCGTGGAAGAGGCCATTGGAATCGGCGGCGATTCCGGGGGTGGCGAGTGTAACCAGCGAACTTACCGAAGAAGACTGGCTCTCCAGCGGGAGCTTGTCGAATAAGTTCTTATCAACATCGGTATGAAACGTCGGATCATTCTCCAATAGATCTTGCCCGGCCGCCTCGACTGTTACACTTTCGGTCGATCCCGCCACTCGGAGTTTAATGTCGAGTGCTACGGGGACAACAGATCGAACATCTATGTCCTGGCCAAAGGCAGCGAACCCTTGACCAGTGACAGTGAGGTGATAGGGATTAAAGGGAACGTTCGGGATGGTGAATCTTCCTGAACTGTCCGTAATTGTGGTTCGTTCGAAACCGCTGACCGGGTTGTGAATCTCGACGGTTGCATTCGCGACAACCGCGCCGGTCGGATCGGCTACCGTACCTGTCACTGATGTCGAGCTTCCGCCCGATTGTGCGTACGCACTAAGGCTCAGCCCCAAATAAAGAACGATCACAAAAGTCGCACGCAGCGACTTCAAATAAGAAGCCAGCATGAATTCCTCCCAAAGAGAATTAGGAAACCAGAATGAATCTGAATTTTGAAACAGATGATTCTTCTGACACCTAAACTGCGGGAGGCGGACGAACACTGAGGGCAAACGAGATAATGCGATGAGAGAAAGAACTTGAGGCCAGATGAACTACGGATACACGAACAAAACTAGGCGATGGTCTATTTGAGATCGCACGTGGAGCTGCTGAGTGCGCGCCAACGCAAACCGTGCATCGTACAGATTCCGACTTGGTGGAATGATGATGAGCAACGACTGCAATTGCTGACCATAGCATCAGCAATGTGCAAAAAACGGCCAGTCGTTTGACATTCGAACGCATCGTCTACATCATTCTAGCACCCGCTCCCTGTTCCTCTCGACCGAGACTATTTCCTGAACGGATTGGGCATTCCTGCGATGAAGGATCACGTGGACGAAAAACATCGCGATCAAGACCGCGCCAAATGTGCAGACAATCGTCGCGCCGGTAGGCAAATCAAGCGCTACGGAAAAATACACCCCCAATGCCGAAACCAGTGTCCCCATTGTCCAGCCGATTGCCAATCGTTTGCCGATGTGATCGGCAAACAGCATCGCGCCAACGGATGGAACCACCAAGTAGCAAAATACTAACAACACTCCCGCAATTGCGACGGAAGAAGTAACTACGAAACCAAATGAGGCGTAAAACAAAAAATCCCACAGGCGAATATTCAGGCCCTTGGCTTCCGCAGCCGCTGGGTTGGTTGAAATCAGCAGAAAATTCTTACGGAAGATGTAGTGGAAGAGTCCAATTGCGCCGTAAAGAATCGCGGTCTTCACGACGTCATGCATTGAGACCGCGAGAATATTTCCCACCAACATGTCCTTCAAGTGTTCGGTTTCGCCGGTAGCCTTGCTCATGGCGAGGATGGCTGCCGCGGACGCGACGGCATAGGCAATGCCGATGAAAGCTTCCTGCGGAATGTGGCCGCGGCGAGTGCGGGCAAGCGCAAAAATGCCGGCGCCCACAAACGTGAAGCCCAAGCTAAGCCAGTAAGCGCCGCCCCCATGCGGATCCATCCCGATCAGGATGGCAGTGGTAGCGCCCAACGCGGCAATCTGCGCCAGAGCCAAGTCCACGAAAATGACGCCGCGTTCCACCACGTGTACTCCGAGATAGGCGTGAATACCCGTCAGAATCAAGCTGGCCAGAAAAGGCGCCAGGAGGAATGGAAGGATTTCCATGTTGCTCCCTTATTTAGCCGCGTTAAAAGCTTTGATCAACACAGCAATATCGTAGTCGAACAGCTGGAAATAATTTGTCACTTGTTTCTCACCGCCTACCGACGGTAGATAAACTATGACCTGCGCCCCGGTGGCCTGCCCAATGGATTGTGGTGTCTTGAGGTCGAAATAAGGTTCCACGAGTACGACCTTGCAGTTCTCTCGCTTCATCAACTGGATGAGCTCGATTGTGTGGCTCGGTGTGGGCGGGATGCCAGGCCGGGGCTCCACGTAACCGATCACGTCCAGATCGAAATGCTTAGCAAAATTGGGAAAAGAGCGATGATAGGTGACTACCTTGCGGCCATGGTACGGCTGCATCTCCTGATCCCATTTCTGCTCGGCTGCAGTCAGCCGCTTGTCAAAATCCTGAAATTGCTGCTGGAAGTAGGCGGAGTCATTCGCATCCATCTCGGCGAGCTTGTTGGCGATGCCGCGAGCGATTCGCCGGCCATTGTCGGGATCGAGCCAGTAGTGCGGGTTTCCGAGCGGGTGAACATCGCCCATAGCACGCGTGACTGTGCCGGTGGGGATTTCCAGGATTTCGGCAAACTGGGACGCATCCAAATAGCCCGGAGCGCCAACTTGTATCTTAGGATTGCCGCACTGCGTGATGAGTGGGGGCAGCCAACCAATCTCAAGCTGTAGCCCGACGCTGATGAGCAAATCCGCCTGGCGCAGCTTCAGCAGAAAGCTCGGCTTGGCTTCCACGAAGTGCGGATCCTGATAACCCTTAGCTATTGATTCGACGCTGATCTTGTCGCCACCGACCTCTTGCGTCAACGCGGCCATATCTGTGGTTGATGTGACCACGTTGAGTTTCTTGGCCTGCGCCGCGGGCGGCAAAAGCACAGCCCACATCGCGAATCCCAGAATTATGACTAAAAGTAAGAAACGCGAACAATTCTGCGTTATTTTCATGCCTCTCCTAGAATGGATGCGCTCCGTGCGCGCCAAGCGAAAACTGCACCTGCATCAATAATTCATGTGTATCGATGTTACCCGCATAATGGGTGAAGCGGTACTGCCCGCGCACCTGGCTGAATTCGCTGGGCCAGTAGGTGAGCACTGCGGAAGCGCCTTGGTCGGTAAGGTTGGCAAACTCGCTGCGATCGGAATGGTCGTAGCGGCCACCCAAAAACCAACGCCGCCCTAACTGATAATCAGCAGATGTATAAAAGCCGAAAGCGCGTTGCTCAAAAGGCGGTTGCTGGCGCTGACTCCAGATGAACTCGCCCCGACCGACAAAGGAATGGTAGATAGAGCGGCGCAGCGGTTTCCATCGCAGCGTGGCATCAATCCCATAAAGCTGCGTAAGAAAATTGCTGCCCGCGTCGTTGTGCCCGCGCCCATACGAAAATCCAATATCCACGTTGGTCGACTCGGTGATGTCTTTATAGGTACGCAGATGCGCTACCGCGCTCACATCGCTTTTTGTGGAGGCTCTGAACAACGGGTGCTGTGCGTCGCCGGAATCGCCGCGGAAGAGCTGCCCGGTTGCTTCCAGGAAAATGCCTTTCGGCGCCGGAATGATATGTTCGACTGACACTCCGGCGTCATCAAGGCCATCCTCGCCGCCCACCAGATTGTTCGTCACCAGCGGCCGATCTACCCAGGGCAGGACGTGGTTGTGCATGGTATTGACTTTCCCAAATGCGGACCGCATCTTCCCTACCTTTGCGACAAAGCCCGCCGGCAGCGCAGTGAAGGTGATGTATCCCTCCTCCAGATTTACCCCTTCTTCGCCAAACGACAGGAAAAAATCTCCTCGCGCATAAGGATCGATGATCGCCTGGAAGCCGAGTTCCGACTCGTGCATTTCCAGCGAGGGCGAGGGTTGCACCGGATTGTGCCCCGCTACAGCGATAAAGTCTCCGATCGCACTGATGTCGGGATTCAATGCCTTGGCGGCGCTGCCCCCAGCTCCTCCGAGCGAGATTGCTTGTGCCTGGCTCAGAGGCGCCGCCGGAGTTGGGGACATCGGTGCCGCCTGCGCTGCTGCCTCCGTCGGGGTCGCAGGCGCCGCCTGGCTCTTCAATAAACGGACCTGCCCCTCCAGAGCGATGAGCCTGTCCTCGAGATCGCGGATCTTCTGCTGGAGGGCAGCATTGTCTGACTGCCCTGATGCCGCCTGCGAAGCACTACTCTGCTGAGGATATGCAGGCATGGCCATCATTAACGATGCAATCGCGAGCAATCCCAAATCTCGCATTCGGAAACTCCTCGACATCCGACTGAAGGAAGTGAACATTTAATCCTCCGTGAGGTAGAAAAACCGATTAGGGCGCGTATGTTGTGCAAGGGCAATGGCTAGATCGAAGGTGGAGGGCGGATATCGAGAAAATGCTTTCGTGACATTACGGGGGATGAAATTCCAGAACTCTCAGCAAATTGTACGGAAGAGACGAGCCACTCCCGGCCCAAAAAAGTAAGATGCACACCTTAGACTCATGGAGGTCTAGCCGCTTTAAGTCGCGGCTTAAGGACAGTGATAGGCTACAGTCCGAACAGTTCGCGCAGCCGTTTGGTTTGGGCGCGGCTTACCGGGATTTCGGTTTGTTTCTTGTCGTCCATCCGAAGCTGGTAGGAGCTCTTAAACCAGGGGACGACTTCCTTGATGCGATTGATATTTACCAGAAAGGAGCGATGCGCGCGCCAGAAGAGATTGGGATCGAGGCTGTCGAGCAGTTCTTCCAACGTGCGGCAGTTCGATTGTCCTTCCATTCCACTCATGCCGCTGGTAACGACGCTGATGATGCCGTCGTCGATAGATGCGAAGCAAATGTCTCTCTGGCTGACCAGAAACAACCGTCCGCCGGCTTTCAGGAGAATCTTGGAGGTCTGCGGTTTCTGCGATTCCAGCATGCGCACTAGCGTCTCTAACTTCTCTGATGATGGCCCGGTGCTGGATCCCAGCTTCGTTTTGGCTTTTTGAATTGACTGAGCGACGCGAGTCTTGTCAAAAGGTTTGAGCAGGTAGTCGACCGCGTTCACTTCGAAGGCTTTCACGGCATATTGATCAAAGGCCGTCGCGAAGACAATTTTCGGCAGGGGAACTTTCTTATCGAGCAGCTTCTTAATTACGCCGAAGCCGTCAAGCCCCGGCATCTGCACATCAAGAAAGACGAGATCGGGATTGTGTTCGCGGATGAGATTGACGGCTTCGACGCCGTTCTTGCCCTGAGCCACGACGTTCACATCGTCGACGTTCTTGAGCAGATAAGCCAGCTCATCCCGGGCCAGCTGCTCATCATCCACGATTACGGCAGAAAGAGGCATAGTTGCTCATCCAGATGGCTGATGTGAGAAGTATAACGATCTACGCGACATTCTCCAATGCCAGCGCCATTCCCATGCCACCACTGACGCAGAGCGTCGCCACGCCTCGCCCGGCTTTGCGCTTGAGCATTTCGTGAAGCAGCGTGACCGTAATACGCGTTCCGCTGCAGCCGATGGGATGTCCCAGCGCAATAGCACCGCCATTAACATTGAGCTTACTGTGATCGAAATGAAGCTCGCGATCGCAGGCCAGCACCTGCGCAGCGAAGGCTTCGTTTAACTCAATCAAATCGAAATCGGCGAGCCACAATTGATGCTTCTGCTCAAGCTTACCCAGCGCCGGGATAGGCCCAATCCCCATAATGCGCGGATCAACTCCGGCTGAGCTTACGGCCAGAATCCGAGCCAGCGGCTTGAGATGATCTTTCTTAACGAGGTCCTCACTGGCCAAAACCATAGCTGCGGCTCCATCCGTAATACCGGAAGAATTCCCCGCGGTGATGGTGCCAGTCTTCGAAAAAACGGGCTGCAGCTTCGACATTTTCTCCAGGGTTGCGCCGATAAAAGGATGCTCATCGCGGCTGAAACTCTGAGAGCCCTTTTTGCTTTCGAGAGTCACCGGAACAATTTCTTCATTGAAGCGTCCGGATTCGATTGCCCGCGCCGCGTGTGTCTGTGAGCACAGCGCATACTGATCCTGTTCCTCGCGTGAAACCTTATATTGCTCAGCGAGCACTTCGGCCGTTTCTCCCATTACCATTTTCGCCATGGGACAAAAGAATCCGTCGCGGTACATCCCATCGACGAGTTCCTGATTGCCCAGCCGGTAACCCCATCGCGCGCCATCGAGATAATAGGGCAGCCGGGACATCGATTCCGTGCCGCCCGCCAGCATGCAATCAAGATTGCCCATCGTGATCTCCTGGAATCCAAGCGTGATGGATTTCATTCCCGAAGCGCAGGCTTTGTTCACCGTATAAGCTGGGACTTCTTGCGGAACGCCGCTGCGAATGGAAATTTGGCGGGCGACATTTGGGCCTCCGCCGGCTTGGCGGGCATTGCCAAATATGGTCTCTTCAATCCTCTCGGGATGCACGCCCGCGCGTTCCATAGCCGCTTTGGCCGCGACCACGCCCATATCGGCAGCCGTCATTGAGGCCAGCGAGCCGCCAAATTTGCCGATCGGCGTGCGCACGGCCGACAGGATGTACACGTCGCGCAAGCAAGACCTCCAGAAACTTTTAGTCTAGCATTGGACGCTGATCCGCCCCCCTTGGATGCGGCAAGCAGATTCCTCGTCGTGTTCACTTCTCGGAATGACAAATCCTTTGGGGTTCTGCGAATTGTTTCGCCCTGCATTACACTGGCTTCGCATGCACTTCATCTACGGCATCAATGCCGTTACCGAGGCGCTCAAGGCTCGCGGCCGCGCTTTCGAGTGGGTCGGCGTAGCCAAGGACCGCCACGATCTGCGCTTGCAGCGCGTCGTAGAAGAGTCCCGAAGAAATGGCATTGCGGTGCGTTTCGTTCCCCGTGCCGAACTTGATCGCATGGCTGGGAACAATGCGCATCAGGGAGTGGTTGCGGTCACTTCGGCCAAGCAATACAGCGATCTCGACGATGTCGTAGCTGCCAAGCGCGGACAGTATTCGTTAGTCGTCGTGCTGGATGGCGTAGAAGACCCGCACAATCTAGGTGCAATTCTCCGCACCGCAGATGCGGCGGGGGCAGACGGCGTTGTCGTTCCCGAGCGCCGCGCAGTCGGCGTGACCGGAACAGTTGCGAAAGTCTCCGCCGGAGCAAGCGAGCACCTGCCAATCGCAAAAGTCACGAACATAGCCCGAACATTGGAGGATTTGAAATCCAAAAATCTGTGGATTGTTGGGCTCGATGAACGCGGCACCCAGACCTATGACTCCGTTGACTACAAAATGGACTGCGCTATCACTTTCGGTGCGGAAGGCAAAGGCCTGCACGATCTCGTCCGCAAGCGCTGTGATTTTATAGTCTCCATTCCTATGCTCGGCAAAGTGCCGTCGTTAAATGTATCTGTCGCAGCAGGCATAGTGCTCTACGAGGTGGTGCGCCAGCGGAAGAACTCAAAATGAAGTTTCTCTGTGTCCTCTGTGCCCTCTGTGGTTTTCAGTCATTCGCTCTCGACCGCGAGGCGTTCACCTTCACAAATTACGATCTGGATATCCGCATTGAGCCGGCGCAACAGCGTTTGGCGGCCCGAGGCAAACTGACCCTTCGCAACGACTCAGCGAGCGCGCAGAAAAATCTATGCCTACAGATTTCTTCGACCCTGGACTGGCGGTCAATTCAAGTCGGCGGGAAACAGGTGCAATTCGTCACCCAGCCCTACACCTCGGACATCGACCACACGGGCGCGCTCTCAGAAGCCATCGTGACTCTGCCGCAGCCAGTTCTTCCGAAGGGCGCGATCGAATTAGAGATCGGCTACGAAGGAACGATACCGCTCGACGCAACGCGGCTGACACGAATCGGTGTTCCTGAGGAGGTCGCTAAGCATAGCGATTGGGACCAGATCGGCAGATCTTTTACTGCAGTGCGAGGAATTGGTTACGTGGCGTGGTATCCGATCGCAGTTGAGGCTGCGAATCTCTCTGAAGGGAACAGCGTCTTCTCGGCGACCGGCAGGTGGAAGAGGCGCGAAGCTGCGTCCAGCATGAGAATCCGCCTGGAAACTCCCACGCTTGAGAAACAAGATACCGCGCCGACAATCCTGTGTGGCGGACAGAGTGCGCATGCCCTGACTCGAGACAGCATCCCAAAATCTCCCGCTGCCGAATGCAGTTACGTTCCGATGAATTTTGTTGTATCCGCCTTTGTGATTGCCGACTACGATTTGCTGGACCGGCCCACTGCACAGGTCTACTACTTGCCAGACCACAGGGATGCAGCCGAGAATTACGCCCTTGCCGCCGATCTGGCCCTTCCGTTTGTCAAGGAATGGTTCGGTCAGCCGCGTGAAAAAGTTCAACTTCTGGAACTCGCAGATCGCGATGCAGCTCCCTTTGAGAGCGGCAGCATCGTGCTGACGCCGCTGGGCAAGTCTGATTCTGCTCTCGCCCGGCTCACTGCCGTCCACCAGTTCACGCATGCGGCGTTCTACTCGCCTCGGCCCTGGATTTATGAGGGCGTAGCGCACTTTATGCAAGCGGCTTACAAGGAACAGGACAACGGGCGGCAGGCCGCGCTCGACTTCATGGGGCTGCATCGCACGGCAGTGGCGGACGCGGAAGCGGCGCTTGCCGCCGAACATAGTCAGAATGCGGCAGCCGACGAATCGCTCATCAACACCAGCAGGGAAGAGTTCTATCGCAGCAAGGCGATGTACGTCTGGTGGATGTTGCGCGACCTAGTTGGCGAACCGGCTTTGAAGAAGGCGCTCGCGGCGTATCATCCCGAGCAGGACAAAGAACCTTCCTACATGCAGCACCTTATCGAAGCCCAAGCTAAGCGCGATCTGGAGTGGTTTTTCGACGATTGGGTTTACCGTGATCGCGGCTTGCCCGATTTTCGTGTGCAATCGGCATACCCTCGCCCGATTGTCGGGGGCGGTTTCGTTGTTGCCATCACGATTGAGAATCTTGGAAATGCGGGCGCTGAAGTGCCGGTCACATTGCGAATGGAAGGCGGGGAGGTCACAAAACGCGTTCAGGTCCGGGCGAATTCCACCGGCACGGTTCGCATCGAGGCCCCTTCTGCGCCGCAAGAGGTTATCGTGAACGATGGCAGCGTGCCGGAAAGCAATACGAGCAACAACAGGTTCACAATTCAGAAGTAGACTAGTTGGCGGTTGTCGATTTAAGTTTCATTCTGAAATCGTCAATCGGCGCTGGGAGAGCAGTTCGATAAAAGAGGAGAAGCGCTTGCCCTACATTCAATTCCTTGGCGCGGCAGGGACCGTAACCGGATCCAAGCACCTGATCAATACTAGTTCAGATCTGAACGGCAAAGATGGTTTTCAAGTCCTTGTCGATTGCGGACTGTTTCAGGGCCCGAAGGAGTGGCGCGAGCGTAATTGGCAGGATACGCCGGTTCCCGCGCGTGACATTGATGCAGTCATTCTTACCCACGCTCATCTCGACCACTGCGGCTGGATTCCCCGCCTGGTGAAAGAAGGCTTCCGTGGCCAGATCTACGCCACGCCCGCGACCATAGATCTTTGCGGCATAATCCTGCCCGACTCAGGCCATCTGCAAGAAGAAGACGCGGAGTTCTACAACAGACATAAGAAGTCGAAACACGATCCCGCGCTGCCGCTCTACACAGAGGAAGAAGCGCAGAACTGCCTGCAGTATTTTCGTCCGCTACAAACCGAAACTATCAAGCAATTATCGGATGAAATTTCGTTTCGCTTTGTTCGCGCTGGGCACATCCTGGGATCTTCGATGGCGGAAATTTCGTTAAAAATGAATGGCCAAGTGCGCCATTTGCTCTTTACCGGCGACATCGGCCGCGTGCGTGACCGGGAAATTGCGCCCGGCAAAGTGGTCCATTCCGGACCCGCGGAAGGTGAGACTGCGGATGTTCTGGTGATGGAATCTACCTACGGAAATCGCCAGCACCCAACCGACGATCCGCGTCCCGCCATGGCAGCATTGATTCGCAAAACGGTCGAGCGGGGCGGAAGCATCGTGATTCCGGCGTTTGCAGTTGAACGGACGCAGAAATTTATTTTCATGGTCAAGGAGTTGATCGAATCTGGCCAGGTTCCGCGAATACCCGTCTACTGCGATAGTCCCATGGCCATTAAGGCCGTGGAAATTTTCCTGAAACACACGGAAGAATACAGCGACGAGACCCGCCGCCTGGTGAGCCAATACGGGTCTCCGCTCGCATGGCCGGGATTCACGTTTGCCTCGACCTCCGAAGAATCGAAGAAAATCAACGACAACCATTTTCCCTGCATCATTATTTCGTCAAGCGGCATGGTGACCGGAGGCCGCATTCAGCACCACCTTGTGCAGCGGTTGCCTGACCCCAAGAACACCGTGATCTTTATCGGCTTCCAGGCGCCGGGCACGCGCGGTTTCACGATCAAGAGCGGCGCGCCGGAAGTGAAAATTTATGGGGACATGGTGCCGATTCGCGCGCAAGTCGCTGCATTCGAGCAGTTCAGCGACCACGCCGATCCGCCCGAACTGCTGCAATGGCTGCGCACGTTCCCGCAAAAGCCGGTCGCAACGTATCTGGTTCACGGCGAACCGGCTGCCGCGTCGCAACTGCGCGATACCATGAGCAAAGAACTGGGCTGGAACGTTCAGATCGCGCAATGGATGCAAAAAGTAGAAGTAAAGTAGGAGTCTCGGAATTTTAAGCTTTGGATTTCGCGCGCCTAACCCCGACCCCAGCTCGGAGCGTAGGCCGCGATCGTCTGGTCTAGCATTCAGAACATGCACATTTTCGCGGTCATCGCCGGCATCGCTATCGTTGCGGGGATTCTGCTGGATGCGTTTGAGACCATAGTCCTGCCGCGGCGAATAACGCGAACCTTCCGCCTGACTTCCTGGTTTTACCGGAACACGTGGGTTCCATGGGCGCGGGGCGCAAGACGGATTAAATCACCGGCGCGGCGTGAAGCAGTTCTGGGATACTTTGGTCCGTCGTCGCTGATCCTGTTGCTTGTGCTTTGGGCCTTCGGCCTGATCTTCGGGTTTGCCCTTCTGCAATACGGGGCCGGCGAGCACCTGCAGTTGAGCAACGAGCGGGTCAGCTTCGGCGCTCTGATGTACCACAGCGGTGAGACATTCTTCACTCTCGGATACGGGGACATCACGCCTGTTTCGCCGCTGGCCCGCGCGCTTGCGGTTCTCGAAGCGGGAATGGGATTCGCGTTTCTGGGTGTTGTGATCGGGTACTTGCCGACGATTTACTCAGCGTTCTCGCGACGGGAGATTGAGATCTCGCTGCTGGATGCTCGTGCCGGATCGCCACCGACGGCGGCGGAATTGCTGACGCGCTTCGGAAATTGCCCGCAGCAAACCGTGCTGGACGAGATTCTGCGCGACTGGGAGCACTGGGCGGCACAGGTGCTGGAAAGTCATCTGTCCTATCCGGTGCTTAGTTTTTTTCGTTCGCAGCACAACAACCAATCGTGGCTGGGAGCGCTCACTACGATTCTCGATGCGAGCGCACTGGTCATGGCGGGCGTAGATGGAATTCGCGATGAGCAGGCCCGCTTGACATTTGCCATGGCCCGGCACGCCGTCGTGGACCTGGCACAGGTGATGCGCGCGCAGTACGATGCGCATACAACGGATCGTTTACCGGCGGCGGAATTGAAGCGGCTGCGGGCTGCTCTGGGCGAACAAGACCTGCGCCTGAAGGATGGCGTTGAAGCTGAAGAAAAACTGGATCACCTGCGCTCGCTATACGAGCCGTACGCGATTGCGCTGGCGCGCAGGTTATTCATCACATTGCCACCATGGATTCATCCCGAAAAGAAGAAAGATAACTGGCAGGGCGGGCCGTGGGACCGTCTGATTCAGGCACGGGGGCTGGGGCGGGTGCAGCGGATGGATGAGCATTTTTAGCGCACTGTGCGCACTCAGCGAAGGCCGTGTCCATGTACACACTTCAAGTCTGACTACTGAATACTGCGTGCTTTGTGCATGCTAACATCGCTGCATTCATGAATCACATTGGTGAAAACGTTGTGCGCATTGAGGCGGAAGCACTGCGCGCTCTGGCTGATCGTATTGCCGGGCCAATGGCTCAGGCGTTCAATCGCGCGGTGGAAATGATCTACGGCTGCGCCGGGCGCGTGGTCGTGAGTGGCATGGGCAAGAGCGGAATCGTCGCCCGGAAGATTGCCGCCACTTTAAGTTCGACGGGAACGCCGGCATTGTTTATGCACCCAGTAGAAGCGGTCCACGGCGATCTTGGCATGGTAGTGCGCGGAGACGTGGTGCTGGCGCTCTCGGCAAGCGGCGAGACAGAAGAAATTCTGCGGCTGCTGGCGACGCTCAAACGGTTGCAGGTTCCACTTATCGCAATGACATGCGATGAAATTGCTACGAAAGCGGCACGGGAGTCGTCTTCCGCGGAACGAGACGCTTCTACGCTCGCTGGCGCTGCTGATATTGCACTCGACTGTTCCGTGGTCCGCGAGGCGTGCGGCCTTGGCCTGGCGCCTACGGCTTCTACAACAACGATGCTGGCGCTAGGTGATGCGTTGGCGATGACATTGGCAGCAAAACGCGGATTCAAGGAAGAGGACTTCGCCAACTTGCATCCCGGAGGCAAGCTCGGGAAGCGATTGGCCCGAGTAGAAGCGCTGATGCACACTGGCGATGCCGTTCCGCGTGTCACGCCGCAGACCAGGATGCCCGATGTCATCTACGAAATGTCGCGCAAGAAGCTGGGGGTGACCACCGTTGTAGAAGACGAAAAACTGGTCGGGGTTATCAGCGATGGTGATCTGCGGCGTCTACTGGAGAAGCGCGGCAAAGACGTGCTTGATCTAACTGCCGGCGAGTGCATGACCCAGAATCCACGGACAATTTCCCGCCAGGAGTTCGCCGCGGCGGCGCTGGCCATGATGGAAGAGAAGAAAATCACGTCGTTGATAGTCGTTGACAACGGGGGCAAATTGGAAGGCATCGTTCACCTGCATGATTTGTGGGGAACGGAGATGATGTAGCGATTCAACCGAGAGATTTGTGAAACATGGTTCTAGTTACCAACCGACATGTTCGAACGGACAGCAGTCAACCTGCCCGCGCATGACCACAAGGACACTTCTGCTGGCAAGGACCAGGACAAACAGTTACCTAAGGTACTTCGGCGTTCTTTCTTCGCTCGATTCCGACATTGCTCGGTGCTAGCATCGGCACAATCTCGAGTGGTGCATGCCTGCGGCCGGCGGAGATATCCGGAGCAGGCGAAGCGGAGCGATTTATGGGCAAAATCAAACTCCTGTTCGGATTGGGCGTAATTGTCGCCGTCATATATGGTGGCGCGGAGGTAATTCCTCCGTATTTCTCCAATTACGAGTTCGAAGACTCGATCAAAGAGGAAGCCCTCCACAGCACATACGGCACCAAGACTGAGGATGCGATTCGCGATGCAGTTTTCAAAAAGGCGCAAGATCTCGAGATCCCTTTGACTCGGGAACAGATCAAAGTGCAACGCACAGGCAGCGGACAGGGAAGCGGCACGGTAAGCATCGAGGCTGATTACTGCGTGCACGTCGACTTACCGGGATATCCGCTGGACCTTCACTTTGCTCCATCCAGCCGCAATAAGGGTGTTTTCTAACAGCCCCTGGCAAGTAACCGGAGGGCTGGCCGAAACGCGAACCTATCAAGTAAATCCAACTTACGTAAGTAACCTTGTTCCCATTACGGTAACCACCTAACATCGGGAAAAACTCAACCTGCACAGGCCGATCGGCAGTTGTTTGCGGCTTGCTGTGGACCCGCATTCTGTCGCGTCAGCAACGAGTGACACCGGTGGAGGATGTACATGAAAGTGCAGCGCAGTGTCTTTTGTTCAATGGTGCTGATCTTCGAGTTCTTGCTGATCCTGATGGGATGCGGCGGCGGAGGCTGTCCCACGGTAAGCCGGACCGGGAGTAGCTCGTCCAGTGGGACCGGCGGCACTCGGACCAGCAGCAATGTCTGTGGCACATCAAACGGAAACGGAAGCGGCAGCGGGATCAACGGACAATGCACTGGAAAGTTGAGCCCAACTGAAGTGCTTTACTCATTCGATATTCCGACTGATACCACCAGCACTGTCGCCAATATCTTGCCGTTCGCGATCGGCAGCAATGGCGCGTTAACTCTCATGTGCGGCAACGCGTCGGCAAACATCGGCCAACTGGCCCTCATCGGCAACAAGTTCTTGTACGCCTTTGATTCGACGTCTGCCACGATTGCGGGCTTCTCCATCGCTCATGGCAACAGCGGAGCCCTGACAGCGATTCCAGGATCACCGTTCACCATCTCGGACACGTTCAGCGGCAGTACGAATTTCCCGCGAATTGAAGCCGATCCGTTGGGTCGTTTCGTGTTCATCACTAACTTCGCCGCCGGTCAGATCGACGTGTTTCAGGTTGATCAGACCACCGGCGCCCTGACAGTCGCTCCGAGTTCGCCGGTTCACGCAAGTTCGCCCATTCATCTCGCAGTCGACCCTTCAGGAAGCTTCGTGTATGTACCAGATTCTCAAAACGCACTTATCAACATCTTCAGCATCGACAGTGCTGGGAATATGACGCTGAAGACCCCGTTCGCTATTCCCACAGGACCGGTCCCCGGTACGGACGCCCCTCTCTTTATCGAAGCGCACCCGAATGGGCAATTTCTGTTTACCGCAAACCGGGGCAGCGTGGCTGCTTATGTCATTGATGCAAGTACTGGAGCTTTGAGCTATGCCCCGGGATCGCCGTTCAACACTTCTTCTTTGCAAGTTGCGCCTTTTATGCTGGCGTTGGATGCGACCGGGACCTTCTTGTATGTTTCCGACACGGGGAACAACGGCATCCCAGGATTCACGGTTGACGGGACGACGGGAGCGTTAACGCTGATAAATGGCTCACCGTTTCCCGGGTCTTCGGCTTCGGATCTGGTACCCAATCCGGCAGGACCGCAGCTCTATGTCCAGATCGGCAACTCGATCAATGTTTATTCAATCGATGCTACGAGCGGCGCCTTGACGCCGCCTACAGTTCAGGCGCAGTTCTTTACCGCCAGTAATTTGGTAATCGCCAACGTGCAATAGTGGGGTCGCAGTCGAAATTTCGGCGACGAGCTGAGGAATCCAGATGTGGACTGCCAGCGCCAGCGCTCCTCCGTCTGTGGTTTAGAATAGATGCAGCGGATTAGCGCGATGCCGAACGCGCGAAAATGGGCATTGATGACATATCGGCGGAGAGCTTTGATCCCGAAAAATGCGCCCCATCGTCTGAATGGCCGGCATCTAAATCCATGTAGCTCTATTTCCTGACTGTGGCAATTAAGCTCAGAATAGCGAAGAACAATACGAGAGGTAGAAGTCATTTTTTTGGCCGGGACCCAGTGCTCAGGAGCGCGCTGCTGGTTTTCGTGCTGCTCGCGACCGTCTCCGCGAGCGTCTTCACTTACTACTACATTCAGTTTGATCGCATTATCGAGCAGCGGTTCAAAGGCCAGGTATTCAGCAATTCTGCGAAGATTTACGCCATTCCACATGCGGTCCATGTGGGCGAGAAGATTGCTCCCAAAGAGGTCGCTGCTGAGCTTCGCCACGCGGGATATACCGACAAAGACGGTCAGTCGCTCATGGGCAGCTATCGGCTGCTCGAGGGCGGCATCGAGATCAGGCCAGGCCCGGATTCGTACCACAGCCCCGAGCCGGCCACCATCCGCATTCGCGAAGGGAAAGTTGAGGCGATCAGCAGCAAAACCGGCGATCTGGAAGCGTACGAGTTAGAGCCGCAGATGATCACGTCATTATTTGACGCGGAGCAGCGATCGAAGCGGCAACTGGTTAAGTACGATGATATTCCGAAAATTCTGGTCAACGCGGTATTAGCCATCGAGGACCGGCGGTTCTTCCAGCATGGCGGCGTGAACTTTATCCGTCTGGCGGAGGCCACGTGGGTTGATCTAACCCATCAGCGCCACGAGCAGGGCGGCTCCACTATCACGATGCAGCTTTCGCGGGCATTTTTCCTGACGCCGCAAAAAACGGTGAAGCGGAAATTGTCCGAAATGCTGATTGCGATGGAGATGGAGCAGAAATTCTCCAAGCAGCAGATCTTCGAGTTTTACGCCAACCGGGTTGATCTTGGACAGCGTGGCTCTTTCACAATCAGCGGGTTTGCTGAGGCTTCGCGGGCGTACTTCAACAAGGACTTGAAAGATATTTCCGTGGCGGAAGCGGCGTTGATCGCTGGGCTGATTCAGGCGCCGAGTTATTTATCGCCGTATCGGCATCCGGAGCGGGCGCTGGAACGCCGCAACCTGGTGCTCGACAGCATGGTCGAGACCCACGCTATCACCAAGGCCGATGCGGAAAAGGCTAAAGCTACGCCTTTGAGGTTGGCCCCGCCGAATGTTGAAGCCAGCGATGCGCCTTATTTCATCGATCTGGTGCGCGAGACGCTGATCAGCAAGCTCGATGAGCGGCAGATGAACGACCAGTCGTACCGGATTTATACGACGCTTGATCCGGAACTTCAGAGGTCTGCTGCCCAAGCCGTAGAAGCGGGCATGAAGCTGGTTGATGATCAGGTAAAAAAGCTGCGGACGAAGCGGATCAAGATCGGAAAGAACAAATACGAAACCAAAGTTCAAGAAGGACCTGAAGCTCAGGTTGCGCTGGTGGCGATGGATCCGCACACCGGCGAAGTCCTGGCTCTAGTGGGTGGAAGAAACTATGGCTTCAGCCAACTGAACCATGTGCTGGCAAAGCGGCCGACCGGATCGATTTTTAAGCCATTCGTATATGCGGCGGCGGTTAATACCGGACTGGATGGAAGCAATCCGGTTCTGACTCCAGCTTCGATGGTGGAAGATCAGCCGAGCACGTTCGCTTACGGAGATCAGATTTACGAGCCCCGAAATTACAAAGAGGAATACCACGGCGAAGTGACCATGCGCTATGCGCTGGCGATGTCGCTGAATAACGCTACGGTGAAGCTCGCCGAGCAAGTGGGCTATGACAAGGTAGCGGACCTCGCCAAAGCGGCCGGTATCACATCAGTGAAAGCAACCCCTGCGATGGCTCTCGGCGCATACGAAGCAACGCCACTGGACATGACGTCGGCGTACACGGTCTTTGCCAATGGTGGCGTGCATCTTTCACCAGTTCTGGTGAACTCGGTACGCAACACCAGGGGTGATGTGGTCATGGATTTCAACTCCGAGAAACGGCAGGTACTCGATCCGCGGGTTGCGTTCGTAACCACCAATCTGATGGAGAGCGTGATTAACAATGGCCTTGCCGTGGGAGCAGTGCGCGGACGAGGCTTTTCGGCTCCTGCTGCCGGCAAAACAGGAAGCTCGCATGATGGTTGGTTCGCAGGCTATACGAGCAATCTGCTATGTATTGTCTGGGTGGGATATGACGACTATAGCGATCTCCGCTTGAGCGGAGCGCAAACTGCGGCGCCAATCTGGACAGAGTTCATGAAGAAGGCGGTCGCGCTTCCGCAGTACTCGGATGTGAAGCCGTTTGCCCAGCCCGCCGGAGTGGTCGATGTTCAGCTAGATAAGCAGACCAATCTGCTGGCAACACCTTCCTGCCCAGAGACTTATAGCTCGGCATTCATTGCTGGAACCGAGCCAAGCCAGACCTGTGATCAGGGTACTGGTGTGCGTGGGTTCTTCTCCCGCATTTTCGGCTTAGGGGGCGAGAAGGCGCTTCCGCCGCCGCCTCCCGGAGCGCAGCCCGGAACGGTCGTAAACACCTCGGGCGAGGACCCTAAAAAGAAAAAAGGTTTTTTTGGCAAAATTGCGGGTATCTTTAAGGAGGACAAATCGTCTAACAACCCGCCGCCCAAACCAGCCGACAACGGCAGCAAACCTCAATAGCCAGGCTGGCAACCGGCAGCGGAGCCTGACGCCAGGCAGGAGGTTGGCTTATGCGTCGGCAAGTTTTGCTTTGCGCTCTCACAGTGCTCGTAGCCGCGAGTGTCACACTGTTAGCCCAGGCTTTTCCTTCCGAACAAATTCAAGTCGGTCCGCCGCTGCGGCACACGCAAGCGCCGCTGGCGAGTGCCACTCCCCAGGAATTGGAGCAACGTGGTGATGAACTGCGCGGTAAAAAGTCGTACTTGGACGCGCTTGACTATTACGGCGTCGCTCTCAAGAAGCAGCCCAACAGTTCTTCCTTGCTTAACAAGATCGGCATTACACAACTGCAACTGCAACGCTTCCACGAGGCGAGCAAAAGCTTCCAGCGTGCGCTCAAGAACGATCGTGAGTACGCCGACGCATATAACAACTTGGGCGTAATCTATTACCTCGAGAAGAAGCACGGGAAGGCGATCAAGCAATACGAAAAAGCGATCAAGTTGCGGCAGGACGCAGCTTCGTATTACAGCAATCTGGGAGCGGCCTATTTTTCAAAGAAAGAACTGGAAAAGGCGGTCGCCGCGTATCAGCAGGCGATGCAGTTGGATCCTGATATCTTTGAGCGAACATCCCATACCGGCGTGCAGGCGCAGATGTCGTCTCCGGAGGACCGGGCCCACTTTGACTATGTGATGGCGAAGCTCTTTGCCCAGGCGGGAAACAGCGATCGATCCCTGCAATACCTCCGCAAGGCGCTGGAAGAAGGGTACAAGGGCATTGATGCTGTTTATAAAGATGCCGAGTTTGCAGGCTTGCGCAAGGATCCACGCTTTACCGAATTGATGGCAGCGCGGCCACCGGCTATTCCTGAGTGAGGGCTGTGAAAATCCCCCCGGTTAAATTGCTTCGCAGCCGGTGTTGCAATTACAAAACTTTACGGGGCAAAGCGAAACTTTTCCCGTCAATTGGGTTTAGACTGTGTAAATACTCCTGAAAACAACAGGGTGAGTAAGGAGAAACGGTAGCCCATCGGTCGTCGACCCGAGCACGCCCCAAGCAGACGGCCGGTGGGTTTTTAGTTTGGCTATTAGCTCCTTGCTCTTAGCCTTTAGCTCTTACGCCTTTCGCCAGACCTCTGCGCGAGACGATTCCAAGTCAAACAAAGCGCTCACTGCAACCGTACGAACCCTGTAAACACACGTCCTCCTTTGCGAAGAAACTCACCAAAAGCTATCACCAAGGGGATTTCTGACCCATTCTTGTGCAGCCCCGGCAGAGGAACACCCTCCCAAGAGATGTGGCGCTGGCCCGTGCGCACGTACCGCCTAAGGGCGTGTTCATGAACATGTCGAAGGTACTCGGGCATCACAACAGTCAGCTTGCCGCCAATCAACTCCTCGGGCTTGTATCCAAAGATTCTTTCGACCGCCGAATTGACAAAAAGTATGTTGCTTTGCTCATCGATCGTGAAGACCGCGACAGAGGCGGCTTGGGCGACCAGACGGAATTGCGCATCGGCAGAATCGAGCGCTCGATCGGCTGCCAGTCTTTCGAGAAAGACTCCCATCTGTCCACCCAGGGCCAACAGAAACTCCTTCATCCGCCGCGAAACTGCCGGTGCGTGCTGGCTAAACAATTCGACTACTCCGAGCACAGTCTTGCCGGAGTAGAGCGGGAAACCGATCCCGGTTCGCAGGCCTTCCTGTTTGGCGATTGAAAATCGAGGAAAGTTTTCCGCACAAGTAACGTCAGGGATATGGAGCACTTCGCGCGTGCTCCACACTGTTCCCGGAAGGCCTTCACCGATTGAGAAATGCCTGGACCGCGTGACCGTCTCAAATTGGGGAAATGTCTCTGGGCTCCGGCTAAAGTATTCAGCACAATCCAACGTCATGCGCAGGTCATTGACGACCCAAAAGGCTCCCAGATCATAGTCCAAGCTTGTCGTGATTAGCTGAAGAGCACCGGCAAAAGGTGCTTTGTCTTCCGCGTTGCCAAACATGCGAGTGATGCCATGGCTCACCTGCCAGTATTCCGCTTTTATGGGATTTCGGGGCATGTCGGATGCCGGGCAATCTAATGAGAATTTCCTTTTTGCTTTCGAAGCTCGTGACATTGTACGCGGATTCCATCAGAGTCAGCCGGTGTTACCCGCGTCCTGCTGCAATCTCTGGCCGAGGAAGATCACATGGTGAACCCGGGCCCCGCTCTGATGTTCGCCCAATTGCTCCACGCCCCGACAGTAGTGCTGCCGGGAGAGTGCGGGCATCTGGCGATCTCATGCCAGAAGGATATGTTGTACGCCGCAATCGTCCGTTTCCTTGACGAGTAGGGAATGGGGAGTTTGAGATGTGGGCGGAGAAAGGAAAGAGTGTCGTTTAGCACTATGCTTCATAGTTGCGGAGTGATTTGAGAAGTCTCTTGCGATTCGACGTCGACGATCCTTCCTTTCAGTAGGAGGACACCGGATGCCTGGGACGTTCATTCTCGGCCCACAGCTACATTACCCACAATCCCATGGCATTTGAACGGCAAAAAGCTGGAGGGATGACCCACCGAGGCCAAATATATTGCGAGTGCTTGTGTGGTTGTTGATGGCGGCCTGACTTGCACAATGCTCCTAAGGAGGAGTTTCATCCCTCCCTAGATCACGATCGAGAAGGTTTTTCTTGCGGCGCCACAGCCAGCCTCGGCAGGCATTTCGCAGCAATCCGTGGTTATCTCTTACTAACGGTGCCGTTCTGAAATCAGCAGTGCATGGTCGGCACGGAATACTCATGGAACAGCAGAGACAGGCAATGAATAGTTTTCGATTTGTCCTTGCGTTTGCGCTGATCCCCTCGACCGGCATGATGGTTCGAGCTGAAACACGACTGACGGTTGCCACTGTCAACAATGCCGACATGATTATCATGCAGAAGCTCTCCGCCGAGTTTGAGAAACAGCACCCCGACATCAAGCTGGATTGGGTCATACTGGAAGAAAACGTCCTTCGCGAGCGCACCACGACCGACATCGCGACTAAGGGCGGCCAGTTCGACATTCTGACGATCGGGAACTATGAGACACCCATCTGGGGTAAACGGGGATGGCTGGTGCGCGAAGACGAAACTCTGCCTGCGAGCTACGACTTGGAGGACCTCCTTCGGCCGGTACGCGAGGGTCTCTCCTATGAGGGCAAACTTTACGCCCT
>Ga0137403_10001886_pt1 | contig 26100 bp, 19 predicted proteins | sample CZOMad2_1_16fung_FD_122057 | JGI IMG/M metagenome (GOLD analysis project Ga0137403, IMG submission 122057) | Vadose zone soil fungal communities from Angelo Coast Range Reserve, California, USA - CZOMad2_1_16fungal (Hybrid Assembly) | ecosystem: Environmental > Terrestrial > Soil > Vadose zone... | reverse complement strand
TTTTTCTGCGCTCAGCACTGCCGTGATCTCGCGCGATTCGTACCCGCTTCATTGCTGCCGATGGTGGCGTTCGCCGTCCAGTCGGCATCGGCCCAGTCAGCCGAGCTGTTCCGAGTGCATTATGAGGCCTCGGCCGGTATCGCGAACGAGAGCGGGCTGTACATAGCTCCGGCGAGCCCGGGGACCGCTCACGTGACCGCGCGAAACGGCGCGATGACGTCGACCATCCGGGTGACGGTCGTTGGCCAGACCAATGCGCGGCCTGCGTCCGGCAGTGAGCCGTGGCTCGACGAGGATTTCTCGCGCTAGCAGTTCGCGGCAGACTTCGTAGGCATGAGGGCAGTCGATCGAAACGGTGCCGGCGCGGTCTGCGGGATTTTCCGGGGTGTTGACGCGCCATCCGCGCGATTGGGCGCTTTCGAGTAGGCGCGTCGTCATGGTCACGGACTTGGCGCGGATGGCGGCGATTCCGGCTTTGTTGAGGATTTCCAAGCCGGGCTGGCAAGCGTAGAGCGCGGGGATGTGAGGCGTGCCGTTGAGGTACCGGAAAGAATCTTCGCGTGAATCGATAGGGCCGGTTTCAAAGGCGAAAGGCCGGCGATGGGCGAGCCAGCCTGTGAGCGCCGGCTTCAGCCGCGATCGCAAGTCATCACGCACGTAGAGATAGCCGACGCCAGGACCGCCGCAGAGCCACTTTAATACGCCGCCCACGGCGAAATCGGCGCCGAGGGCGCGGACATCGACGGGAATGGTGCCGGCGGCCTGGAAGACATCGAGGATGACGTGGGCGCCGACGCGATGGGCGCGTTCGATGATGGCCTTCGCGTCGACGATGTAGGCACTGCGAAAGAGCACCAGCGAGATGGGAACGAGGAGAGTGGTTTCGTCGATGGCGGCGAGAAATTTGTCGAGATCGAATCGCACGGGATCAGAACTTGGTACCAACTCGACGCGCGCGCCATGTTGCTGCTGCTCATGATAGAAGTACTGAATCGAGGGAAACTCGAGGTCGGTCATCACCACTTTGTTGCGCGCCCGGCGAAGATCGAAGCACGACGTGATGACCGCCTGGGTGACCGTCACATTTTGATGCAGCGAGATTTCGCCGGGCGCCGCGCCGATCAGCGGAGCGATTTGGTCGCCCACGCCCACGGCCATATCCCACCAGCCCTCTTCCCACGCGCGCACGCCGCGCTCGGCCCAGGAATCGGCATAGCTGTGGAGGCGGTCGTAGACCTCGCGCGGCATTGCGCCGAGCGAATTGCTGATGAGGTATGTAGAGCGGTCCAGAATCGGAAACTCACCGCGCCATTTGAGCAGTTCATCCATTTTTAGCGGCTGCACCTGGAAGAGGGACTCCCGACAAAGTAACACACCGAAACCGGTCGCGACAGGGCTCGGTTCTTCGATGATGGAAGGGTCGGTTCGGACTGCCTGAACGAGAGTACAGTGCCCGCAAGTACCTGCAACAAAGCCCGAAAACTGGCCCGGCGTACCGCTGTGTGGGTTGGTCCCGCTCCCTAGAATTGTTCCTGTGGCGGAGTAACGACGATACCGCCCCGGAGGATGGGGAGTCATGAAGGCCTTTTTAGTGCTCGCGGCGATCTACGTCGGAGCCTTTCTAATTGCAATTCAAGGAGCATCGCAGACGTCGGCCGAGGGTGCAACGCACAAGGCGGGGGTTTCGCGGCTCGACCCCGCGAAGGAAGCTGATATTCGCTCCTTGATGGATTTGGTCGGAGCGCGCGGTGCGGTGCAGGACGCAGCGGCAAAGAATGTGGACCAAATTCGCGAAAATTTGACCGCGACCATGCCCGCGGGCGATCGTGGACAGCAATTCGTGGATGCGTTCGTTGCCGATTATCAGAAAAAATTCAATCCGGACGAAGTGACCGGTCAACTGGTCGGTATTTACGATAAGCACTTCACAGACGACGAGATCAAGGGACTGTTGCAATTCTACGGATCGCCGATTGGTCGCAAGTTCGCGGCCGAAATGCCGAAGATCACCTCGGAAATTCAGGCCGCCAACCATGCCGTCAGCACGCGCGTGGCAAAGGATGTTCTGCAGGACTTGCCGAACGAATATCTTGGAATCTCCTCGCAGACAGCCTCCGCGAAGGCCCGCCCGGCAGCGCAGGTACGGCCTGTGAAACCGTCGGCGCAAACTTCTGTACGGACGCAACCCGAAAGCATGGCGAACGCGTCTCAACCCTGACCAGGTCGTAGAGCCATCCGAGATGTTTTTCAGGCGGGCGAGGCCGGTCATACGGGCTTCTCCCGCCGCTCCATTTGCGCTTGGAAGCGGACGGACTGGGCAAGGTGGAGGCGAAAAATGCGGAAACTCATCGCGGCGTGCGGACTTCTTGGGGGAGCGTTTTTGGTGGTGGCACAGGCGCCGTCGGTTCACGTCAGCGCAAAAACGCGATCGTCCGCCGAAGAGATGGCTCGTCCGCTTCGCTCACGCGCTGCCGGCCAATCGCCCAACGCCGCTTCCAAAATCGATGCCGCGAAGGAGGCGGATATTCGCCGGTTAATGGACGTGACCGGAGCGAAGGATCTCGGCCAGCAGGTAATGAACGCCGGAATCGCCCAGTTTCGCGCCAGCGTAACCGAGTCTCAGCCGGACAATCCTCGCGCCAAGCAATTCGCGGACGCGTTCGCAGCCCATTTCGAAAAGCACTTCGATCCGCACAGCCTCACAGAGACCGTAATCCCGATCTACGACAAGCACCTTTCGACCGAAGATTTGAAGGAGCTTCTGGCGTATTACCAATCGCCTTTTGGACAACGAATGCTCAAGGTTCTGCCAGAAGTGGCTCGCGAATCACAAGTGGCGGGCTTTACTCTCGGACAAAAGGCCGCGCAGGAGGCGATGGAGGAGCTGAAAGCCGAGTATCCTGAATTTGTCCCGAGTTCTAGCGACGAGGAAAAACATCCGGCTACTGACAGGTAAAATCGATAGCTCAGGGCCTCCCGCATCGACGTCGATTCTCCCGCGCCCCCCTAGGGAAAACGTTTCTTGATCTTGATGTCGATACCGAACGTGCCGTTGTAGTCGCGCAACGCCACGATGGAAATATTGCGATCGACGTTGTACTCCACCTGGATCACCTGCTCCTGCGTGGATCCCACATTCGAAATATAAGTAATCGTGACATTCCGAGTCACCTGCTGTTGCACCGTAACGCGCGCCGCGGCGTTTTGTCCCCCTCCGGTCGAACCCACGGTGGTCAGCGCTGGGTCGACGCGGAAATTCGTGATCCCGAACAATTTCTCCAGGCGTCCCCCCACTTGGCTGGAGACCGCTTCCGACAAAAGTGTCGATGCTCCCGAGGTTCCGCTTTGTACGTTGCCCGCGCTGCGCGCCGTGCCCTCCGCGCTGGTTTGTCCCAAGGCCAGAAGCGTCACGATGTCGTTGCCCGGCAGCGGAGGATCGGAACGATAGGCGAGTGTCAGTTTGCTGGCAGGCCCGTTAAAGTTCAGCGTGATTTCATATTGTTGGATCGTCGTGCTGGCTTCCACGTTCACCACCGGGTCGAGACGGAACGGGTTCGCGAAGTTGATATCGCCCCGCGCCACCTTGTAGCGATTTCCGTGGAACAGTAGATCTCCAGAGAGCACGTGGATGTGGCCAAGCATGATGGGATGCTCCCAGGTGCCGCGAACTCGCAAGTCCGCTTCCGCTTCCAGTTCCGCACCTGGCCACTGCATCCGCGCGTCCGGAGTGGACACCGCTTGAATTTCGAACTGCAAATTGCGTAAGAACGATGAGCCCGTCGACGGGCCGGAAATTTCCTTGGTGGAAACCAGCGCCCCGGCAACTTCCAGACCTTGCGTCAGGGTGACGCGTTCGACGGTGACCCGCCCGGACAGCACTCCTCCATCAGTGGTGCCCGCCAGGCGGAGGGTGCCCGCCGTCAACCAGCTCATGCCTTCGGGGTACCGTATGCGTGTGCTATCGCTGTGCGCGGTGATGTCGTAACGCACGGGACGTTCGGTGTAGTTGACGCTGCCCGCTAAGCGGAGCGTGCCTCCACCGGCTTGTGCCGTCAAATTATCAAAATAAAGCCGCGTCGCGTCGAAGATCAGATCGCCCGTGATGGCGCTGAGTCCTGTGGGGAAATCGGCAACCCGAGCGGATGCATTGTCGATGTGAATGCGCCCCGTAATGCGTGGATTGTCGAGCGTCCCCTCGAAATCGGCATTGACCTGTGCGGAGCCTCCGCTGCTGACGCCCGGAGCCAGGGTCGAAACCAACCGCAGGTCAAGGGCGCCGTTTAAGCGCAGACTAACCGCGCGCTTTCCCGAAAACTGCACATTTCCTTCCACCTGAATGTTGGTGTCGGTCCCGCGGAACGTCGCCGATTGAATCTCCAGGCTATCGTGCGACGAACGGAAGCGGATAGGTCCCGCATTTTCCAGCTGCACGTTCGCATAATTAAACGCCAAGTGCGAGAAGTTGGTATCCACGACCAAGCTCTCAGGGTGTTGGAGTGATCCCTTGACGGCAATCTCGCCATCCGCGCTCCCGTGCCCGCTGAACTTATCCAGATGCAGCGCGCTCATCAGAAACGGATCCAGATCGATGTTTCGAATGTTGACTTTTCCATCGAGAGAAAACGGATCGGCAAGTCCCAGGGTCGCTCCGCCGGAAAGCTCCCCCGTGCTCATCGCAGACCCGAGCTTGAGCCGAGCAGTGCGCCCATCCGAATTCAGTTCGCCCTCAAAACTTCCGATCACCGCTTGCCCAACGCGCAAATCCACAACCCGAAAGGTACCATCTGCTTCTGGCGCAGTTACCGGTCCGTTGGCTTTCACCCGAAACGAAACCTGGCCGTCCACGGGGAATCGCGCCGTCTGCAATTTTTCGAAATTAGCCAGCGGGATGGACGCGCCCACCAGATCGGCGGACAAATTCTGATCGCGAAATCGATATTCCGCGGTTCCCGTCACGATGCCCGCGCCCCGACCGATTTCTTTTCCCAATGGGAATAGCCGCAACTCTGCATCCGCGATGCGAACCCCGTCCGGTGTAACGGTAAGCTGCCCGCGCAGGCGGTTGAAAAGCACATGGTACACATCGCCATCGGCAAGATCGAAAAGGCCGGTGACCGAAGGTTCTCTGCGCGTCCCGTGCCCGTGAAATTGTCCGCTCAATTTTCCTCGCACCGGATACGCTGTACCGAACAGCTGCTGCAGGGTTTCGACTGGCGTCGCGTCGAAACTGGCATCGGCGGACCAGGTATTGTCCGGCTGAAAACTCCAGTCCGTCAGCGCCACCGTCCCGTCGATCTGTGTATCGATAGCGCCGTGACGGATGTGACCTCGCGCGATCGTGAACTCGTGCGGCGAATAAACCAGGTCACCGTCGATCAAATCAAACGCAGCGCCCTCATATCGCGCTCTCTCGCCGTGCACATGACCGGAAAATGTTGTGTTTTCCGAGGGGCCCGCGATCTTGCCGTCCCACGTCGCGCTTCCCGCGATGTCCTTGACGGCATCAGGTGAGTTCGGGGCCGCCCCTTGAATCTGGTTGATAAAATCGCGATAGCTCTCCAGCGCACCGGTTTCGAACTTCACGTCCAACGCGGTGTTCCGCGGCGAGTAAACTCCAGACACGGTGCCGCGCGACGATGGCGTTTCAAATTCACCATAAGTCACCGTCACAGTTTGCGGGTCGTAGCGATACCGGATTTGCCATTCGCCGTCTACGGGTATGTGCCCGGCAGCGATATCATCGGGCGACGTCCATTGTATCTTCGCGGAAATATCGAAGTGTTCGAACCCTCCTGTCCACGTTTCCACGGAGTCCGCGGAAAGCACGGAATCCCAGTGCAACTCGTCCACTGGGAAACTCCGCTCCTCGATCGAGGGGAAAACTTTTGCCAAACGCATACCATCGATGTGCGTGTCGCCTCGAAACTGCAACCCGGCAAAGCGCAGCGTGACTTTGCCTTTCACCGTGCCGCCAAACGCCTCCGCCAGAAAATCCGGAACCACCAATCCTTTGTTGTCGATGTGAAAGCTGCCCCGGCTGGACACTCCGGCAGCGTGAAAATAGGGAAGGTACGTGAGGGTGATATCTGTTCCCGAGTAATTCCCGGTGCTATGGAACTCGCCTCCAGCAAGCGTTGCTTCACCGCGCACGTCGGTGCGGCCTGTGGGAGTCTCTGGCGATCGCAAAGCCTCGCGCAAATCCAGCAGATTCACCCAGCCGCGATACCGGAAGGTCCACTTCGGGTCCGCGAAATCCTTCATTTCCGCGTGCGCATCCAGTCGCGAACGGCTGGCGTTCAAAATGCCTTGCTCGAGCGTAAACCCATCGCTTGAAAGTGTGAATTTCGTCGACAGATTCGCGGGTATCGGGAAAAAACGGTTGGCCGTGAACTGAAAAGCCTTCCAATCAAATGTTCCCAAATACAAAGGATGTTCTACGGAGCCACCCGCCTCCAGGGCAAACTGCAAATCGCCGCCTTCCACGGCCAGCGGTTGGCCCACATCGTTGTACATCACCCAGCCGTCTTCGACTCGAACCCGTTGCACATGCATGGCGAACAGCGAAGCGCCCAGAGATTTATTGGGTACCCGAGACAGGTTCAACAGCGGCACATTCGTCGATCCATCGCGCTCCACGCGAAGGTGCACTTGCGGTTGCCGCAAAAACAGATCATTCAGAGAAACTTTGCGACCCCAGAATGAATCGATTCGCAGGCCCGCATGCACTTCTTCGGCGGCGAACAGAGCTTCGGTGCCTAGTGGCTCGCGCCCGTGAATCACCAACCCTTTCAAAGTAATCCCCAGCGGCAGCCATTGGATGGAAAGCGTACGTACTTCGACATTTCCTCCCGTAATCGTTCCCAATCTCCGCACAACAACGCGTCGAATCAGCGGATTGCCCGCGCCGCTGCCAAAAAAGACGATCACCGACAGGACGGCTATGGTCGCCAGAACCCACGGCGTATGGATCACCCAATTCCAGATCGGATGGCGACCTTCACGCTTCATGGCGCACCTGTCTCCGGCATCTTTTCCACGTGCACACGCCCCCGGCTTTCGTTTAACCAGCGCTCTGCCTGTTCATTGATACTCTTTTGCACCAGAGCTTCGCGGATATAGTCGCGCGCGGCATCCAGCGATGGCGGCGCCTGGCCACGCGCCTTCGCGCGAGTCAGAACCTCCTTGTCATAAAATTCGTCCACTTCTTTGGGCTCGATTTTCGCCGACGGTCGAAATCTCGAGTCCAAATAATTGTTCAGGTAAAGTTGCGCGGCCACCATTCTCTTGACGTCACCGTCCGAAAGGCCGATCTGCTTCTTGCGCACATCGTATTCGGCAATCGATGGAAACGACTGCTGCACTCGGTCCACTCCGTGGTTTACATCGTCGTCCGATGGGCGCGGGAATTGCGCGGTGTCCGCTTCATTGCGCACGATCCATTGATCCACCAGGCGGTCCAGAATCTGCTTGTCACTCTCGGCCTTGCCATCCACCAGCTGCTGGTAGCGCGACAGCACCTGCACGTCGCTTAGCAGGATGATCTCGTTTTCCACCCGCGCTGCGATGCCGTCGACAACGTCCTGAGCCGCCAACGGCGCGACGCTTGGACCAACCAACGCCAACAGGCAGCCGATCGTGATGACCGTCCGCCGCATCAGAAAGTGGACCCTAAATTGAAAAAGATCTGAAAGCCGGGCAGCCGTGTGCCCTGAAACCCATTTTGCCCGTCCAGACAATTCGCATTTCCGCTGGGGCAAATCGGCGCCACGAATCTCGGCCGATTGATGGGAAAGCCCAGATCGATGCGGATCGGTCCCACCGGCGTCGAATACCGGAAACCGATACCCACCGTGTGCGCGAAATAATTAAGCTCATTCGTGCAATTGAATTGGCACACCGTCGGATTTGCAGGATTGAAGATAGGCTTTGGGGGGTTGGCGCGAAATGTGATGCGTCCCAAACGGCTGTACACGTTCCCGCCGTCGTAGAACAATGCGCCACCCAGCGCGGTGCCGATATACGGCAGGCGCATGGGAAAGCGAAGCTCCTGGTTGAAGGTCAGTAGTGCCTGGCCGCCCACCGGGAACCCGGTGGAATCGCGCGGCCCCGCCTGGTTCAGGGCGAATCCCCGCAACGACGTTCCACCTCCCGCAAAAAATCTTTCCGGCAACGGAATCAGAGTCACCTGCGTCGTCTGCGGGGGAAATGTCAGCGAGACCGTGTCGCGATAGGGCTCCAGAATTCCAATGCGGATCGAACGCGCGAAGATGAATCTGCGCCCAATCGGGTGATACGTCGAGTTTTGATAATAAAGTCGCAGGAAGCTCGCGCTCGATCCGATGCCGGTATCCGCAATTCCAAAGTCGGCGCTGTTAAAACTTCCTTTCGTGGCGTCCGCCGGGTTGTCGCGCGCATCTCTAGCCCACGTCAGGCCAAACTGAGAGACCAGCGTCGGCTGTTCGAACAACGGAATTTCCTCCGGCGCCACGGTTTTACTAAGATTCGATACCGCCACCTTGCGGAAGGCGTAGTGGAATTGCAGCGTCGTGAACCGGGTCAGCTGATCGGTCAGCTGCACCGATCCTTCGTAACGCGCTTCCGTAAACGTATTAATGTCCTGCGTTTTTTCCGTGTATACGTTGGCCTGAAACGTGTAATGCGGGTTGGCGAAGGTGTTGGGGTCCGAATACGTCAGCAGCGCGCGATCCTCAATCGTGCTGCCACGCAGTTTGAGCGATAGCGAGTCGCCTCGTCCGGTAAGATTCAGCTTGCTGATCTCCAGAATTCCCCGCACCGCCGCTTGCAGTTGGCTCTTGGTCGGGTCGCTTGAGCTCGCCAGCCGCTGGACTTCGAACCCTCCCCCATATGCCAGCGTGTACCGTTTCGCCTCCTCCACCAGCACCACCACATCTTTATTCGCGTCCGTCCCGTTCGGATTCTGTGGACCGATGGTGACGCGGTTGAAAACACCCAAGTTGTACAGCCTCCGCTGCGACTCCACAACATCCCCTTCGCGCAGCGGCGCATTTGTCTGTACGCGAATCTCTCGCCGGACCACGCCAGCCCGGGTGTGGTTATAGCCAGTCATTAAAATTCTTCTCACGCGCGTTTGCGGACCTTCCTCGATGTGATAGGTCAGCCCAATCAAGGCGCCCGCCTGGACATCCGTATTTGCGTTTTTTTGTTTGCTGCTTTTCCGCCCGCCTTCTTTGGTTGCAGCGCTTCCGTCTCCAATATCTTCCGTCTCTGGGTGCGCTTCGGGTGCCGCCGGAGCCGCTGTGGCCGTAAATCGCGCATTCGGAAATCCGTCGTTGTAGTACATCGCCAGAATGTTGTCGCGATCGGTAGCCACGTTGAAGTCGGAATAGGGTTGTCCTGGGGTCGACGCGATCACCGGCAGCAGTTCGTCTTCTTTAAACGCGTGGTTTCCTTCGATCGCCAGCGATGCCACTCGCGTCTGGTTCCCTTCCTCGACCACGAAGCGGACCAGCAGCGCGCCTTCCGCTCCCTTGTAGTTATCGAGCGTCCGCGCGTCGACCTTCGCTTCCTGAAATCCGTTGGACAAGTACAAGTTGAGCAGCGAATCCCGGTCGCTCTCCACCAAACGGCGGCTAAAGCGCCCGCGGGTCGCGAACCCTTTCCCGTAAATTTGCAACCGGCTGCGCAACAAGGCCGTATTGAAGTAACGGTTTCCGGTGATCTCTATTCCCACGAGTCTATGACGATCTCCCCGCTCGACCTTATAGGTAACGACTTCTTCGGTCCCTTTCCACCCGCCACTTTGCTGCACGTCCTTGGTGGCCGTCGTATAGTCCACTTCCGCGTCGAAATACCCGTCGCGCTCCAGCCGCTCACGAATGTTGCGTTTGCCTTCCTCCAGCAGGTCGACGTCGATGGAACCTTCCTGATATACCGGTACGAGTTTTTTCAGTTGACCGCTCGATATTTTTACTCCCGTGACCGCAATCTGCACCCGCGGGCCTTCCGTCACTTCCACTTCCAGCGGAATCGTATTCTGGGCGCGGTCGTATGCCCCACGTCGAACCGACGCCCGCGCGTTCAGGTGCCCCTTTTTCACCAGAAATTTTCGGATCTTCTCCGTTCCTTTATTAATCCGCGCCGAAGTCACTTCCCGTCCCGGTTTGATTTTCAGCCGCGACAACAACTCCGCCTCGCGATATTCCGTTCCGTTCTTAAACCGCACTTCCTTCACCCGGGCGCGCGGCCCAGGCTTCACGTGCACAATGATGTCCATCTCGTGGGTGTCGGCGTGTGGCACCGCCTCCGCGGCAATTTCCGCCGTATACAACCCTTCATCGTGCAACACCTCCATCAACCGCGCCACGCCTTCATCCACAACGTCGCGACGGTAGGGCTGCCCCAGCGAGAGCTGCATGGCCGCCGCGGCCGAAGCCTCCGAAGGGGGCGACACCAACCCCTGAATTAGCACCTGATTGAAAAAGAGCTGCTCGCGCACTACGAAATCCAAGCGCACGCCACCATCCACGCTCGTCAGCGTCGCAGTTATGTCGGTGTAGTTGCCGGTGCGATAGAGGGTTCGTATACTGTCTGCGACTTGGCTTGGCTCCAATTGCTGACCGGTTCGAACGCTGAGCCCCGCAGGTGCCTCGGACAGCACTTTTCCGTCCTGCGTAACGATTCGGATCGAGACAATATTCGCGCCAACACGGGTGGAAATTTGCGTCGCGGAAACGGTCACTGGAATAGAAGCAGCCGGTCTGCTGGCGGGTGGCACCTGTGCGCGCGCATGCGCACCTCCCAACAGGAGTGCCACCGCGAGAATGCTCCGCAACTCATTGGCCCAACTCGCTTTCATGCTCCCTTTCGCTCAGACGAAGCGTAGCACACGCACGTTGCCCGCCCCGCGAACTTTGCCGCCGTCTTTCGAGCTATGATGACTAAGGAAGCGAGGTTCCGCACCACTGAGGCCAGACCCGCTGTGAACGATTCGCTACACCAAAAATATTCGCGGCAAATTTTGTTCTCCGGCATCGGCCAGCCAGGCCAGGAGCGCCTGCTCGCCTCCAGCGCAGTGATCGTGGGATGCGGCGCCATAGGCGCGGCAGCAGCGAATTTGGTGGTACGCGCCGGCGTCGGCCGCGTCCGCATCATCGACCGTGATTTCGTCGAGCCTTCGAACCTCCAGCGCCAGACGCTCTTCGACGAAGCAGACGCCCGCGATGCTCTCCCCAAAGCAGTAGCCGCCGAACGCAAGCTTCGGTCCATCAACGCCAGCGTTTCCGTGGAAGGCATCGTAGCGGATGTGAACCCGCGCAATGCCGAGGAGTTGCTCGCGGGCCACGACGTAATTCTCGATGGCACCGATAATTTCGAGACGCGCTTCCTGGTAAACGATTTCGCCGCAAGGTCCGTTCAACCCTGGATTTACGCCGCAGCCGTAGCCAGCTACGGCCTCACCATGACCATCCGCCCCGGTGTGACACCGTGCCTCGCCTGCCTGCTCTCCACTGATCACACGGGCCAGGGCCTGGAGGAAACCTGCGACACCATCGGCGTGCTAGGTCCCATCGTGAATCTCATCGCCTCACTCGAAGCAACCGAAGCGCTCAAACTCCTGGCCGGCCGCGAAGCCGACTTGCACGGGCGCCTAATCTCCTGCGATGTCTGGACCGGCAATTTCCAATCCGTGCGCGTAGCCCGCGACGCCGAATGCCCGGTATGCGTCCGCCGCCAATTCGCCTACCTAGATGGCGAAGCGCAACCCCACATCACCATGTGCGGCCGCGACTCCGTCCAAATCCACGAGCAAGGCCGCGCCTTGAATCTTGCCACACTAAAAGCAAGACTGGCTTCCACGGTCGACGACGTCCGCCAAAATGATTTCCTCTTGCGCTTCCGAATCGCCCCTTATGAAATGACCATCTTCGCCGATGGCCGCGCCATCCTGAAAGGCACGAAAGACCCCGCCGTAGCCCGCAGCCTCTACGCCCGCTACGTAGGCACGTAGTCCGAATCTTCACTCCACCAACCCCGTAGTTGCCATGTGGTGCGATGCAGGAGCGCGCTTTAGCGGGTCCCCGCGAGCGCCTCGCGAGCCGGCCCAACCCGTTGTAGGGGCGCAGGATTCCTGCGCACCAGCTTGCCCAGACCTCAACTTCATTCCACCTGAGCTAAAACGGGTGCAAACAACGATCGATAGAAATGGCATTAGCAGCAATGTAGCGAAGCAAAAAAGAGGGAACCTTACCGAGGAATAGGCAATCGGCCATAAGACGACCGCATCGAGGCCCGGTCAATGTTCTCGCGCAAATTCATCAAAGTAAGAAACGTGCTCAAAATCCGCGCCTTTAGATCATCCGTCAGCGGCAACCCGCTGGTAGCCACCCGCGCCAAAGTCTCGCCATTATCCGTGATAAATCGCATGATCTCGCGTTGCCGTTCGTGAGGCGTATTTCCCAACGCCGTCTCCCGGCGCATCGCCGAACAACCAGCCTCCAGCGACAACGTAAAATGCAAAACGCACACTCCATGCTCGGCCAGAGCCGTCGGAGCATCGTTCTTGCATCCCGCAGTTTGGCAACGTGTTCCCATTGGGGCGCAAAGGGCGCTGTTGATAGCAGACAACAGTTAACCCGCAAAATCTAGTGTACGTATGGGCAATGCCGCGAATCCTGCATTAGCGCCCCGGAAAGCCCAAATTTTCGTTGACAGTCCCGCCAAACAACTGTATAAAAATACAGTAGTCTGCATAATCGTAGACGCCATGAATACGGGCAAAACATTCCGCCACGGCCAGATCCTCCGACTCGTCACCGACGCTAGGATCACGAACCAGGAAGACCTGCGTCGCCGCCTGGCCGCACAGAAGCTGCGCGTCACGCAAGCCACGCTCTCCCGCGATTTGCAGGAACTTCGCCTCGTCAAAACGCACGAAGGCTACAAGCCGGACGCCGTCCTACCGGAAGACACTTCAAAATTGTCGTCGTTAACCCGCGCGCTCGGCGAATTTCTTTCCGATATCCGCCCGGCGGAAAATATGCTCGTTTTGAAAACGCCTCCAGGCTCCGCGCAAACGCTGGCTGCCGCGGTAGACGGCGCCAAATTCACCGAAATTGCCGGAACCATCGCCGGAGACGATACGGTTCTGATCATCACTCCGGACCGCAGGTCCCGCGAATCCCTCCAAAAACGAATCGAATCGCTCGTAAAATAAGAAATGACCAATCCCCGCCAAGTCGCCGTCGTAGGTGTCACCGGTTACACCGGCTTTGAGCTGGCGCGACTCCTTCTCCGTCATCCCGAAGTTCGCAACCCGGTCTTCTACGTCCGCGAAACCAACGGCGCGAAGTGCCTTGCCGAAATCTTCCCGCAACTTCGCGGCCTGGGCGAAGCTCCGTTGCGCGCTCTCTCCATCGACGCCATCAAGCAGAGCGGCGCCGGCACCGCGTTCCTGGCCACGCCGCACGAAGTTTCTGCGGAGATGGCCCCCGCGTTAGTCGAAGCCGGAATCCGGGTAGTCGATCTAAGCGGAGCTTTCCGCTTCCGCTCCGCCGAAACGTTTAAATGGTGGTACAAGCTGCCCGCCCCGCACGCCAACTGGCTCGGCGAGGCTATCTACGGCCTGCCCGAACTTTACGCCGACGAAATCGCCAAGGCCCGCCTCATCGCCAATCCCGGCTGCTACGCCACCAGCGTGATCCTCGCGCTCCGCCCACTCACCGAGGCCAATTGGATCGCCGATGGCAGCCAAGTCATCTGCGACTGCAAATCCGGCGCCACCGGAGCAGGTAAAGAGCCACGCCGCGACCTCCATTTCGTCGAGGTCGACGAGAATTTCAAAGCCTACAACCTGTTCTCCCATCGTCACACTCCGGAAATCCTCGATCACACCGGCCTACTCGAAAATCGCGTGGTCTTTTCCACGCACCTCCTCCCGCTAGCCCGCGGAATTCTTTCAACCATTTACGTCACGCTCAACCGACCGCAAACCGCCGATGCTATAGAAACGCTGTACCGCAAGTTTTACGCCGAACGCAAAATGGTCCGCATCTGGGCCGCCGGCAAGCTTCCGGAGCTGCAGCATGTCGCGCACACCAATTTCTGCGATATCGGCTTCGCGCTGGACAACTCCGGCCGCAGTTTGATCATCGTTTCTTGCTTGGACAATTTAGGAAAAGGCGCGGCAGGTCAAGCCGTTCAAAATTTCAATCACATGCTGGGCATCGAGGAGCACACCGCACTGTAATGAGAACCGTAATCAAACTAGCCGGAGCCTTGCTCGGAGACGAAGCTGTCGTGCGTTCGCTCGCGCGCCAGGTCGCTTCCATCGCCAAAGAAGGCCACGAGATCCTCGTAGTCCACGGCGGCGGCCTCCTCTTCACCGCCACCCTCAAGCGCCTCGGCATCGAAAGCAAATTTGTAGCCGGACTCCGCGTCACCGACCGCGAAACCCGCGACGTCGCCGTGATGGTCTTCGCCGGACTGTTGAACAAGCGCCTGTCCGCCGCGATCTCCGCCGAAGGCCAGCCGGCCATCGGCATTTCTGCCGCCGACGCAAAATGTTTCCAGGCTGAACCGATGTTCCACAACGCCGAAGAAGGCGATCTCGGCTTCGTAGGCTACCTGACCAGCGTCAACGTCGCCGTTCTCGAATCGCTGTGGCGCGAAGGCCTGCTTCCCGTAGCCGCGTGCCTCGGCCTAGGAGCCGACAACGAGCTTTACAACATCAACGCCGACCACATGGCCGCCGCCTGCGCCGAATATCTTGCCGCCGACCAACTGATCTATCTCACCGACGTAGCCGGCGTTCTCGATGGCGAAAAAGTTTTCTCCGCCATCGCCTGTGAAGAAATCGAGCGACTGGTGCAATCGCGCGTAGTCTCCGGCGGCATGGTGCTTAAACTGGAAGCCGCAAAACGCGCATTGGAAGGCGGCGTTCGCGAAGTCCGCATCGTAGGCGGCGGCTCGCCCGATGCCCTTCTCCTGGTCTCGCGCGCAGCAGAAAATTCTGCTGTTGACGACACCGTCGATGCAATTCCCGGCACGCGCGTCGTCCGTGAGCCGCTTGCGTCCGCGCGAACCACGGTGTCGGTGGCATGATGCGCACCGCCTCCAAAGCGAAAGCCGTCGTGCGCCCCGCGCTCAACGCAAAATCCGCGCATTCGCGCCCGACGAAGTCCGACTCTCGTGTGCGCGACGCCGAAAAATTCCTGCTGCCCACCTACAAGCGCTCGCCGTTTGTCCTGACGCACGGCCGCGGCTGTCACGTCTTCGACGCCGACGGCAAAAAATATCTCGACTTCCTGGGCGGCATCGCCGTCAACGCCCTGGGCCACGCCCATCCACGCATCGTCAAAGTCATTCGCCGCGAAGCCGCCCGCGCCATTCACTTCTCAAATCTCTACCACAACGCGTTCCAAGGCCCCTTAGCGTTGAAACTTTCCCAGTGGTCCGGCATGGACCGCGTCTTCTTCTCCAACAGCGGTTCCGAAGCCATCGAAGGCGCTCTTAAACTCGCGCGTCTCTACGGCCGCAACCCGGCCGATTTCCCATCCAGCCCCGCGCCAAAGCACCGCATCCTCGCCATGGACAACTCCTTCCACGGCCGCACATTCGGCGCCGTCAGCGCCACTTCGACCGAAAAATATCGTCTACCGTTCGCGCCACTTCTTCCCGGCATCGACTTCGTCCGCTTCAACGATGTCGCCGACCTCGAATCCAAATTCGACAACACTGTCTGCGCCGTCTTGCTGGAACCGATTCAAGGCGAAGGCGGCATCCATCCCGTCACCGAAGCATTCTGGAAACGCGCCCGCGCCTTGGCCACTCAACACGACTCGCTACTTATTGCTGACGAAATTCAATGCGGTCTAGGCCGCACCGGCCGCTATTTCGGTTACCAGAAATTCGCCGCGAAGCCGGACATCGTTGTGATTGCCAAGCCGCTAGCCGCCGGTCTGCCGCTCGGCGCAATCCTCGCGTCCAGCACGGTGGCAGAGCGCATCTCTCCCGGCCTGCACGGCTCAACGTTCGGCGGCGGCCCGCTCGTCTGCGCCACAGCTCTCGAATTCCTGAATATCGTCGAAGACTCGAAGTTGCTGGAAAACGTCCGCGCCCGCGGCATCGAACTGCTCGAAGGCCTCGCCTCCCTCGCCGAAAAATTCGGCTTCATCCGCGAGATCCGCGGCGAAGGCCTGATAATCGGCGTCGAGCTCTCCATCGAAGGCGCGCCGTTCGCAGCCGAAGCCCTAAAACAAGGCCTGCTGATCAATTGCACTCACGAATTCACCCTTCGCCTCCTGCCGCCGTTCATCGTCACCCGCGCGCAGGTCCGCGAATTTCTCAAAACGTTTGAAATCGTTCTCGCAACAACTTCAAAAGCGGAATCCGTCCCCGCCGCGAAGAAATCTGAACACTCGCCGCGTCTCGCGCATTCCGCGGCCAGGTAAAAAGGAAAAAAATGCCTACAGCAACACTCGCCGCACCTATTTTGCTAGTCAACGACCTCCTCACCGGCTCCGAATGGAGCCCCGGGCAGACGCGCGAACTCCTGCAACTCACCGCCGACATCAAGTCGCATCCCGAACGTTACGCCGAAACCCTGCGCGGCAAATTCATAGCGCTCATTTTCGAGAAACCGTCACTCCGCACCCGCGTCACCTTTGAGGTCGGCATCCAAAGCATGGGCGGCTCCGTCGTCTTCCTCGACCACACCCAAGCGCGCCTCGGCGAGCGCGAGTCGATCGCCGACGTAGCGCGCAACCTGGAGCGCTGCGTCCACGGCATCGTCGCTCGCGTGTACGAACAGCGCGTCCTCGAACAAATGGCCGCCAACACCAAGATCCCGGTCATCAACGCGCTCTCAGACCGCTTCCACCCGTGCCAAGCGTTGGCCGATTTCTTCACCCTAGAAGAAAAGTTCGGCGCCCTCCGCGGCTTCAAACTCGCCTACGTTGGGGACGGCAACAACGTCTGCCACTCGCTGATTTTCTTGGCCGCGCGCCTCGGCGTGAATCTTCGCATAGCCACACCGCCGAATTACGAGCCAGCCCCCGAAGTTCTCGCCGAAGCCAAGCGCGTGGCTCGCGAGACCCGCGCAAAAATCGAACTTTTCGCCGACCCGCGCGAAGCGGTCGCCGGCGCACAAGGCGTCTACACCGACGCCTGGACCAGCATGGGCTTTGAAGCCGAGGAGAAAGTGCGGAACGCCGTGTTCGCCCCTTACCAGGTGAATGCGGAGCTGATGGCGCTAGCCGCGCCCGACGCCGCGTTCCTGCACTGTCTTCCGGCGCACCGCGGCTCCGAAGTTACCGCTGAAATCCTCGACGGCGAACAATCCGTCGTCCTCGATCAATCCGAAAACCGCATGTACGCGCAAAAAGCCATCCTGCAAGCGCTCTTCAGTTGAGCGCAAGGCTACATCGGCAAGCGCAGTATCCAAATGGCAATTGCTCGTGATCGGACGGCAATCTGTAGCCGCCCTCTCCGAGAGGGCGGGCTTTAGATTCAACCGAGGCGCAAAACATGTCGTGGGCGGCGCGACACTCGCTTCCGGGCTTTGTATCGGCGAGCTTGGCTCGCCATTCGGTGCCACGCACGCAGACCCCGTGAGCGCCCACCGCCGCTCAATCTTTGTGAGAAGCGCAACGGGTTCCCGTACAATTCATTCTCGAACAAGAAACAGAGAGGCACTGTGAACAAGCAACGAGTCAAACCAAAAAAAGTAGTCCTAGCCTATTCCGGAGGTCTGGACACCTCCATCATCATCCCCTGGTTGAAAGAAACCTACGGCTGCGAAGTAATCGCCATGATCGGCGACGTAGGCCAGCAAGAAGACCTGCAAGCCGCCTACAAAAAAGCGCTAGCCACCGGCGCGTCCAGCGCAACGATCGAAGACCTCCGCGAAGAATTCGTCCGCGACTACATCTGGCCAACACTCCGAGCCGGCGCAATCTATGAGCACACGTATCTGCTCGGCACCTCGATGGCTCGCCCGGTCATCGCCAAACGCCAAGCCGAAATCGCGCTGAAACTAGGCGCCGACGGCTTGGCCCACGGTTGCACCGGCAAAGGCAATGACCAGGTCCGCTTCGAGCTCGCCTACAAAGCCATCGCCCCGAACGTGCAAATCATCGCCCCCTGGCGCGAGTGGGACATCGACTCCCGTGAAGACGCCATTGCCTACGCCGAAAAACACAACGTCCCAGTCGAGCAAAGCAAAAAGAACATCTACAGTCGCGACCGCAACATCTGGCACCTCAGCCACGAGGGCGGTGAACTCGAAGATCCCGCCAATGCGCCGAACGAAGCCATGTGGCAATGGGTCGCCTCAGCCGAAAAGGCGCCTGACAAGGCCGAAGAAGTAGAAATCGGATTTGAGTCGGGCACGCCAGTCTCGGTCAACGGAGCAAAGCTCGGCCCAGTCGATCTCCTCAACAAACTAAACGAAATCGCCGCAAAACACGGCGTAGGCCGCACCGACCTGGTAGAAAATCGCCTCGTCGGAATGAAATCCCGTGGCGCCTACGAAACTCCCGGCGGCACGCTTCTGATCAAAGCTCACCAAGAACTCGAGCGCCTGGCGGTCGACCGCGAAACCGCCCACTTCCAGCAAGCCCTCTCCAATCGCTACGCCGACCTCGTTTACAACGGCGTCTGGTTCTCCACACTGCGTGAATCCCTGGACGGCTTCTTCAAAGTAGCCCAGCAATTCGTCACCGGCTCGGTGGGTCAGAAACTCTGGAAGGGCACGCTCAACGTAACCAGCCGCAAATCTCCCTTCTCCCTCTATCGCGCCGACCTGGCCAGCTTCACCATGGGCCGCTACAACCCCAAGGACGCCGAAGGTTTCATCAATCTTTTCGCGTTACCAGTAACGGTTCGTCCAAAAGCAAAAGCAGAAAGCGGAAAAAACTAGCAGGCCCTGGTACGGGCGCAGCACTACTGCGCCCCAGCTTGGCAACCAACAAAACCAACGCACTGACGAAAACAATGCCCATGACCGATCAACCCACCACGACCCGCAAAGACGACCGCCTCTGGGGCGGCCGCTTCGATCGCGAACCCGACAAAAAGTTCGACGCGTTCCAGCGTTCCTTCTCCTTCGACCGCCGCCTCCTACCCTACGAATTCGCGGTAGATCGTGCTTGGGCGAAGGCCCTGCAAAAAATCGGCATCCTAACCGACGTAGAGGTCCGCGACACGCTAACCGCCCTGCAAAGCATCGCCGACGAACTAACCGCCGACGAAACCTTCCTCCAGGGTTCCACAGCTGAAGACGTCCACCACTTCGTAGAAAGCGCCCTGGTCCACGAACTAGGCGCCCTGGGCTGGAAACTCCACACCGGCCGGAGCCGCAACGAACTGATCGCCACCGATTTCCGCCTATTCGTAATGGACGCCGCTACCAGCATTCAAAGCCAACTCGCCGAATTCCTAAGCGCAATCCTGGCGCAAGCCAAAACAAATTTCGGCGTCCCCATGGCCGGGATGACCCACATGCAGCACGCCCAACCCATCCTGCTCTCGCATTTCTTAATGGCCCACGCCGAATCCTTTTCCCGCGACGTCTCCCGTCTGCAACACGCCGGCGACAGCGCCGACGCCTGCCCCATGGGTTCCGGCGCGCTAGCCGGCAACAGTTTTAATATCGATCGCCAAGCCATCGCTCGCGACCTCGGCTTCTCCTGCATCACCGCCAACAGCCTCGACGCCGTAAGCGACCGCGACTTCGCCCTCGACTATCTCTTCGCGCTCACCGGCATCGCCACGCATCTCTCCCGCCTCGCCGAGGATTTCGTCATCTTCGCCTCCCAGGAATTCGGCTACGTAATTCTCCCCGATGAATATTCCACCGGTAGCAGCCTGATGCCGCAAAAGAAAAATCCCGATGCCTGGGAACTGATTCGCGGCAAGACCGGCCGCGTCACCGGCGCGTTACTCGGCCTGCTGACCACGTTGAAAGGCCTGCCCACCAGCTACCAGCGCGATTTGCAGGAAGACAAGGAAGCGCTGTTTGCCGCGCACGATCAAGTCGCCGCCATGCTCGCGACCGCGACGGGCGCGGTGGCCATCACGAAATTCAACGCAGAGCGATTGCGCGCAGCCGCGTCGAATCCGGTCCTGTTCGCCACCGACGGCGCCGACTACCTCGTTCACAAAGGCCTCCCTTTCCGCCAAGCGCATGACCTGATCGGCAAAGTCCTGCGCGAAGCCGAACGCCAGAACAAACCCTGGACCCAACTTTCCCTCGAAGAGGTGAAGAAAATCTCTCCCCTCTTCGAGCAAGACTTTCTCGCGGCCCCCTCGGTCGAAAGCTCCATCGCGACCAAGGCGGTCCCTGGAGGAACGGCCACGGAAGCAGTACGTTCCGCGATGGCTGAATTGCAAAACCGCATCACCGAACTAAACAAAAAACTATATCCCAAAACTGGAGAAAAGCCATGAGCACCCAAGTCGTAAACCTAAAGCAGCGAGCATTCGCGAACCTCGCGGAGGATCGGGGGTCCCTTCCGGCAGTCCGAAGCTAACACCTCGCAAATCAGCACCAACGGCAACGGCAAAGAAAAAGCATTTGCATCGGGCCCGGGCCAAGTAGAAATCGGCACCAAGATTCGCAAAATCATTGCTTCCCAACAGGATCGCAAACCTGCCAACAAAGCCGAACGCCAAGCAACCGACATGAAACACGCTCTCTCTGAAGCGGCCCTTCCTCGCGGATTTCGATTCGCGGCGACCGCCTGCGGCTTGAAGAAAACCGGCGCGCTCGATCTCGCGATTTTTTCGAGCGAAGTTCCGGCGTCGGCCGCCGCGGTGTTCACGCAAAATCTGGTCGTGGCTCCGCCGGTGCTGGTCTCCAAGGCCAACTTGCGCGCGTCCAAGGGACGCATGCGCGGCGTGGTCGTAAATGCGGGCAACGCCAACTGCGCCACCGGCGCGGAAGGCCTGGCCGCCGCCGAGCGCACCGTCACGGAGGCCGCCAAGCACGTGACCTGCAAGCCCGAGGAGCTGTTCGTCTGTTCCACCGGCGTCATCGGCGTGCCGCTAGCGGTCGACAAAATTCTGCGCCGCTTACCGCAACTCTCGCGCCAGCAGCGCCCCTCGGCCCGTTCCTTCGCGGAGCTCTCACTGGCCATCTGCACCACCGACACCGTTCCGAAAACCGCCGCCGCGAGTTTCAAGATGGCCGGGAAGCGCGTTCACCTGGTCGGCTGCGCAAAAGGCGCGGGCATGATTCATCCGAACATGGCCACCACGCTCGCGTTTGTCGCGACGGATGCGGCCATCGTCCCGTCCCTGTTGCAAAAAACGTTGCGTGAAGTCACCGCTCGCACCTTCAACTCCATCAGTATCGACGGCGACACCTCCACCAACGACACGCTGCTGGTCCTGGCCAACGGCGAAGCTGGTGCCCCGTCGATCAAAGCGGGCAGCGCCGCCCATCGCGCGTTCACCAAAGCGCTTGAAGACGTCTGCCACTCGCTCGCCCTGCAAATCGTCGCCGACGGCGAAGGCGCGCAGCGCGTAATCGAAATCGAGGTGCGCGGCGGCAAAACCGAAGCCGCGGCCAAGCGCATCGCCGAAACCATCGCCACCTCCCCGCTGGTCAAAACCGCCTTCGCCGGCGGCGACCCTAACTGGGGCCGCGTCTTCGCCGCCGCAGGTCGCTCCGGCATAAAGTTCGACCCCGCCAAAGTAGACATCACCATGGCCGGCATCCATGTCCTCAGCCGCGGCAAACCGCTCGACTTCAACGAGCGCGCCGCCAGCAACCGCCTCCTCGCCCCGCACGTCCACATCATCATGGACCTGCACGCCGGCCGAGCCATCGCGCGTTACTGGACCTGCGACTTCACCGCCGAATACGTCCGCATCAACGCCAGCTACCGCACCTAACCGGTGCGGGCGATATCCCCTACAGCCATTCAAGCCGTGCTCCGACGTCAGTGCGCGGCTTGAACAGGCTGCGGGGAAAAGATTTTCTTTAGGAGGTTGGAGCTTTAGCTCCGACGTTAAGTGCGTGCTCACAACCGGCTTCAGCCCTGAAGAAAGCGTGCTCTTCGTTTTTTCAAGCACTTTTCGGTAGTGATCAGTCTCCAATAAGTTGGGTGATCAGGAGTTAGCCAGCCGCCATCGCCACCGATGTTTGGCTCACTTCTTCAGCCAACCTTGTAGCTCAAGCCAATCGGTGAACCCGTCGATCCAATGATCGGTAGGGAGATTCTGTTTGTGCATTCCGAATCCGTGGCCACCCTTCGCGTACATGTGCAATTCGGCTGGTTTGTGAGCGCTGGTCCACTGCTCGTACAAAGCGACGCTATCCGGGGCGAGTCCGAGATTGTCGTCCGTCGCCGCCGCGACAAACATGGGAGGTGCATCCGCTGGAACGGGAGAATCTTTAAACCTGCTTCCGGCGGCATAAATCAGGGCTGCGAAGGCGGGCCTGCCACTCGGCGCGTAATGGAAAGCAACTCCCGCGGCGACCGTTCCACCAGCGGAGAATCCGATGACGCCCACGCGATCCGGGGAAACTGCCCAGTCCGACGCGTGCGCCCGAACGTAGGTGACCGCCGCTAACCCATCGGCGATGGACAGGGGAATAACCTTGTCGACTACCTCTCGAAATTTCTGCCTGTCGGCAAACAGCTCTGTAAATTCCTGCGTAGTGTCCTCGCCGGTGTGAGCGATGCGGTACTTCAAGACAAAGGCGGTCACGCCTTTCGCAGCCACATACTTGGCGACATCGTTGCCCTCGCTGTTGATGGACAGGGCCATGAAGCCGCCGCCCGGGCAGACCACCACTGCGGTGCCGTTTCTCAACTCCGGCGAAGGCTTGAATACGGTCAGCGTTGGCTTGGTCACATTAGCGACGACTTCGGTGTTCCAGCTTTTCGAGAAGTACTCCTTCTCAGGATAGTTTTCCTGCGTCGAGCCAGGCACAGTTCCGGGGTAGAGGGGTCCGGGATAGAGGGGAATGACATCTTGGGCGGCTCCGAGGGGAGCCAAGAACACGAGTAAGCAAAGGGTTCGAATGAGGATGGTTTTCATGGTCGCGTAGTCTATCAGAGGGTCGCGTCTGTAGGCCTGAGGACCGGAGTTCGTTTCGCCGAGCGCTAACTTCAAATTGGCTAACGGAAATAATCCTGAATCAGGTTCTGGAGCGTCAGTCGAATGCCTTCAAGTCCTGATAGATGCGCTACCCTCGAGGTCCGGTAACGCGACTCGCCAGGCTTTAGTGCAGCGAACCAACAACTGTGCTAGTCTCTTCGCCCTTCACTGCCTGACGCGACCGAACTGCGGCAAGCCGTGGCTCGAAGATCGATCTCCCGGCCGACCCGAGCCGCGATAGTACGTAGCGTGATCCGCGACGGAATGGTGAAAGCCCAACACTCATCCCACACAACGAAGGAGGCAGCCATGAGCACCAAAGCCGTCCGTATAAATGACCCGGCCATCGACGTCAAAAGAGTTGCCATGAAGTTCGAGGTGGTTGTCATCCCGGTCTCGGATGTCGACCGCGCCAAGGAGTTCTACGGGAAACTCGGGTGGCGGCTCGACGCCGACTACGATAGCGGCAAAGACTTCCGCGTGATCCAGTTCACGCCGCCGGGCTCGGGGTGCTCCATCATCTTCGGCAAGAACGTCACCCCGGCGGCACCCGGCTCCGCTCAGGGCCTGTACCTGATCGTCTCCGACGTCCAAACCGCCCGCAAAGAACTCCTCGATCGCGGCGTCGAGATCAGCGAAGTGTTCCACGACTCCGCCGGCCAGTACGCGGGTCCGGACGAGCCCTACCTGTTTGGGCGGCTGCGCGTCAGCGGTCCCGATGCCGAGCATCGCAGCTACCGCTCGTTCGCCTCGTTCCATGATCCCGACGGCAACGGCTGGCTGTTCCAAGAAATCACGGCCCGGCTCCCCGGTCGCATCGACCCCGCGGCCACCACCTTCGCGTCGGCGAGCGATCTCGCGAGCGCGTTTCGCCGCGCGTCGGCCGCCCACGGCCGGCACGAGGCCCGCACGGGCCAACCCGACCCCAACTGGCCCGACTGGTACGCCGAGTACATGGTCCGCGAGCAAGCCGGCGAAGAACTGCCGCAATGAGCAAGTAGAACCTGATCGTAGTCGGCGGCAGCGCCCCCGCCCGAGCGCCTTCAATCGGAAACCGAGGACGAGAACCCATCCCCACGTTTCTCGTCCCACGTTTCGCCTGTCATTCTGAGGGCATCCGATGAGGATGCCCGAAGAGTCTCAAGTGCTACACGAGTCAAAACCCAGCACGTGCTATAAAAGACCAATGCGCCGACACGATTACGCACCCAGGCCCGCGCACATCAAATGGCTCCTCGATTCTGACCCAGCCCTCCGCTGGCAGGTCATGAGGGACCTCACCGATGAATCCCCTAGCGCGATTGCCACCGAACGGTCGCGCGTCGCCGCTCAAGGCTGGGGCGCCCAACTTCTCGCCAGCCAATCTCCCTCCGGCAAGTGGGGCGACGGGCCCAATTGGGACCTGATTACCCTCTACAGTCTCGTCGCCTTGATGGACCTCGGTCTCGACCCCGCCAGCAACCAGGCCCGCAAGATGATCGACCGCATCGACCAGCGCCTCGTCTTCAAGCCGCTCAACAACCGCCCCTACCTTCACGGCGAAACCGAGCCCTGCATCAACGGCAGAATCCTAGGCATCGGTGCGTATTTCAAAAAACCCAACGACGCGCTGGCCAAGCAACTCCTGGGCGAGCAGCTCGAAGATGGCGGCTGGAATTGCGAAGCGGCGCCCTTCATCTCGCCGAAACGTCCCCCCAGCCGGCGCTCTTCGTTCCACACCACCATCTGCGTCCTCGAAGGACTCCTCGAATACCAACAAGCAGGACGCAAATCGCCGGCCGTCACCAAAGCCCGCAAGCGCGCCGAAAACTATCTGCTCGAGCGCCGCATGTTCCGCTCGCTTCGCACCGGCCAAGTCATCGACAAGCGCTGGCTCCGCTTCGCGTTCCCGACGTTCTGGCACTACGACGTCTTGCGCGGACTCGATTATCTTCGCAACGCCGGAATCAAGCCCGACAGCCGCGTCCGTGAAGCCGTCGAAATCGTGATGGCCCGTCGCCACCAGAACGGCCGCTGGCCGCTCAACCTCCTCCATCCCGAACATATTCCATTGAAAATGGAGACTACCGTCGGCAGTGCAAGCCGCTGGAACACTCTGCGCGCCCTCCGAGTCCTCCGTTGGTACAACAACTCAACGCGCTAGTTGTGACTTGAGCGTGGGCGCTAATCGAACGATGAGGTGGAGATAATTCCGATGCAGCGTAGCGACTAGAGCAGCCATGGAAACGAAATGATGGAAAACGTTCCTTCTGTCCCCACTCTCAACCGAATGGTGAAGTATTTTCGTAAACTGTATTCATGAAGTTCACTAAACGACTTCGCGAGGGAGTACGTCGCGGAGAAATCACTTGCAGTGTGCGAATCTGGGAGCGTCCTCACGTCAGAGTCGGCGCGCGGTACCGTATGGAGGAAGGCGAGATTCAGGTCGATTCGATTCAACCAATAGGGTTTCCAGATATTACTCCTGAACTGGCGCGCGAGTCTGGATTCCTGGGCGTTTTGGACCTGCTCAAAGTCGCGAAACACGGTCGAGGTGAAAATATTTATTTAATCCGGTTCCACTACGTGCGACCGCGTGCCAAGCGAACAGGTCAGCGTAAGTCAAAAGCACTTGTCCAGTAACCCGCCTATCGCGCACGACTTCCCAGATGCCCGTTATCCACCCCACGATCAGCAAACACTATGCGACACATCGTTATTAATCTGGCAGCTCACATCCGTCGCCCTCCCAAGGCGTTTCTCTGAGCTAGCCGTTTTCGACGCGCGCTTTTATATCCGAGTACGCGGCATCGATGAGCCTGCTTAGCGCTGCGGCGGTTGTGGCCGTTCCCGGTCTCAGCTTCACATGGCGCATGAACTTGCCGGTGCCTTGTAACAAACGATCCGGATCCGGCAGCGCTGCGCCGTGAAAGAGCCCCACGTTTACGTGCGAAGCGAATACATTGACGTAGCCGAAGGGCGCATCTCCCAAACATGCAACCGGGCAGCCGTCATGCAAAAGCTCCCGGACTT
>Ga0137403_10000929_pt2 | contig 26103 bp, 17 predicted proteins | sample CZOMad2_1_16fung_FD_122057 | JGI IMG/M metagenome (GOLD analysis project Ga0137403, IMG submission 122057) | Vadose zone soil fungal communities from Angelo Coast Range Reserve, California, USA - CZOMad2_1_16fungal (Hybrid Assembly) | ecosystem: Environmental > Terrestrial > Soil > Vadose zone... | reverse complement strand
GGGCGTCTCCGCAGGCCGGGGACACTGAGATCTCGGCAGCGTTGGAGACGCCCCGACGGCGCGGTAACGGCAAGGATCTCGATAGCGCCTGGGGCGTCTCTACGGGGATTTCCGCGTGCGAGCGATTTTTTCACAGCCTCTCAGAAGACCTCGACGAGAATCGCTGCTCGGTGGATTCGCCGGGAATCGGCGGATGGATTGAGGACTCGCGGGACTACCGGAACCTATAGGCGGTCGTAGTCGGCATCTTCGGAATTGTCCCAGACCTGTTCGAATGCGTGCTGCGAGAGCTTGGCGCTCGCGCGTACGAGCTCGCGCTCGGCGTCTCTGAGCCGTAGGAAGTCCACGAAGTCCTCGACTTCTGCTTGCTTGTCCGGCGGCAGCTCGCGCATCTGTTCAGCGGCGGGCGAAGCGAGTCCGCTGCACCGGCGTGTTGGACGCCGGCGATGCCGGAGGTTCCAGCAGTGGCGACGGGTAGGACGCTTCGTGCTCCCTGATGTCGCGCACGATCGCGTCGAAGTCATACTGAAAACGCTCCATGTATTTTTCGCGCTGCTTGTGCAGTTGTTCTACAATCGGGTCAGTTATCATTGGAATCTCCTGGAAGGCTATCGTACCCTCGTCTTACCCTGCGCGCGAGGGAACAGGAGATCATGCCAAAACCCGCAGCTCGGTCGGCAGTAACCCACCTTTCCGCCAAGGGACAGCTCATCATCCCGAAAGAGATTCGTGAGCGACACGGCTGGACCGCAGGGATGGAGCTGATCGTCGAGGACCACAGGAACTCGGTCGTCCTGCGCCGGGCCGAGGATCTCCCTCGGACGACGTTGGAGGACCTCGTCGGCTGCGCCGGTTACGTGGGTCCATCCCGCAGCTTGGAGGAGAAGATGGAAGCCGGGATCGCCCGCGGCGCGCGGGAACGCTGGTGATCGCGCTCGGCACCAATGTCATCGTTCGGCTCGTGACCGCGGACGACTCCGGTTCAGCTCCAAGTGGTCCGGGCCATCTTCCTCAGTCGCTTCCAGCTTCCTGGCGTTTTCTCTGGATTCCCGGATAGCCAGCAGCATCTCTTCTGCGGAGTTGTCGTCCAGGGGCTCGATTTCGCGGAAAAGGTCGGCGGCAGTTCGCCGGCCGTTGTCGCGGACCTCGAGGACGAGACCGTCGATCTCGGCCGTCACCGGGTGTTCAGGATCTGTCCTGAGCTTTGCTACGGCTGCTTCTATGCTTTTGACCATTGTAACCCTCGTCTCCTGGCGAGGGTAGCGCACTTCTCGCCGGCGGAGTGCCGATCAGCGGGTCATACTGGGGAGCTCCACTCCAAAGATGGGGGGACTCCACTCCAGAAATGGGGAGCTGAGCGCCCGGACCGGGGGATTCCGGCGAGAGACGGGGGGACTCCACGCCAGAAATGGGGAGCTGAACGCTCGGAGCGGGGGATTCCGGCGAGAGATGGGGAGTTCCACGCCAGAAGTCGGGAGCTACGAGCCGGAAGCCGGGCAATCGGCCGAAGAAGTAGGGAGCTTCAAGCCAGGAGTGGGAGATCCAGACCCGCAGCGCTCCAACCGACGCATCACCGCCCCGATCGAGCCATTTGCCTCCTGCATTTCTCTTCGAGGGAATGCCCTGATCGGGTTGAGTCAAATTCTGACTATTTTTCTAGCCTAAAGACTATTGACTCGGCCCCAGGGACGGGACTACCGTATCCGGAGTTTCACGGTTTGTCCCACCGATGGGCAATCTTGCTCAAGGTGGAAGCGCGATTATCGCGCAGGAAGGAAGAAGAAAGTATGTCGACCTCGAAGCAGAGCTCTGTGCCGTCCCGAGAGAACTCGGCTCGCCCCCGCGCCGTTACCCGGCTCAAGCCGGAACGCGTCCAGGACGGGCTGGCGAAGCTCCCCAGCTGGCGGCAGTCGCGGGACGGCAAGTCCCTCGTCCGCACCTTCAAGTTCGCCGACGAACGGGCGCCGCTCGCCTTCGCCGAGCTCGTCCTGGCGCTGGCGGCGAAGGGGGGCCACCAACCGGCTGTGACCATCCAGAGCGGTACCGTGGAGTGCAAGCTCACCACCCAGGCGGCCGGCGGCATCACCCGCCGGGACCTGGCGATGGCCCGGCGCATCAGCACCCTGGGTTGACCGTGAGCGAGCAGAAGAGGAAGTGCGGGCGGAAAACCCCTGGACCGGGTCTCCCGCCCTCGAAACCCCAACGCGAGGGGGCGCAAGCCGCGCTCCCGCGCATCGACAACCGACAGTATAGAGGAGAAACGTCATGCCCGTGAAAGGAAATTCATCCGCCGAGCGGACCACCCGCTGGGACGTGCTGCTCACCAACGTCAAGTCGAGCCTCCCGGATATGCCGCACATCGCGGAGGACTTCAAGGCTCTCGAAGCGCTGCTTCTCCAGGCTCGCTCCCTGGAGACCCAGCGCGAGGACCTGCGCAGCCAGGCGAGCGTCGCCAGCGGCCAGCTCGTGAAGGCCCTGGTCGAGGGTGACAAGATCCGGGCCCGCATCGGCTCGAATCTCAAGGGAAAACTCGGTTTCACCGACGCGATCCTGGGCAAGTACGGCTTCAAGCCGGTCGCCATCCGCAAGCGCAAGAGCAGTCCCCCGCCGGCCGCAACCGGCACCCCGGGGACGGCGGTCGCCACCCCGGAGACCCATCCGGTGGTACCGCCGACCGCCGCCAAGTAGCTGTTCGCTCGTCTCCGCCGTAAGCATCCGGGGGGCCGTACGGCCCCCCGGTTTTTGTGTGCGCGGTCAGAGTTGCTCGAGCCGCTTCCGGAGCGCATCGTACGCGGCCTGACGATCCTCGGGCGGCAGATCGGCGTCGGCCAGGGCCAGCGCGGCGTCGAGGATGGCGAGGAGGGCCGGCATCTGCGCCGGCGCGAGCCGCGGGTCGGCGGGCGATCCAGGGGTCGGTGGTGCGCCGAGCAGCTCGGCGAGGCTCACGGAGAGGGCGACGCTCAGCCGGAGGTAGATCTCCGGCGTTCGCGGCACCTGCGGTCCTCTCTCGTACCGGCTGATCCAGCGGGGCGGGCAGCCGATGCGGGCGGCCAGCTGCTTCTGGCTGAGTTGGCGCTCCTCGCGCAACCGGGTGAGACGGGTGGCAAACGGCTCGATCATGTGGATCTCCCCCCCTTTGGACAAGGGATCATGGCGTCGACCGGCAGCGGTCCTCTTGAGGCAGCAGAGTAGCGGGATCCAAGGGTCAGGGGTGGAAGGACGGCCTTATGGATAAAAATTAGGCGTTATGACACCACATTCTGGAGGTCGGCGGAGTTGCGGAGCGTCGAAGGGGTCCGCCGGCGGACCGCCGCGGGAGAGAATGCTCAGTGGACGGGGCTTCCGTCGTCGGCAGGGCCGCGGGCTTCCTCAGGAAAGAGCAGCGCGGCGAGAGTGGCGATCGCCGGGTCGAGGTGGTCGGCGAGGACGCACTCCAGGCTGGCGCGGGTGAGCTCCAGGGGGCTCAGCTCGGCATCGGAGAGATCGGTGGGGGGAGCGGGGAGCTCGGCGGCGAGCTTGGCCAGTCGCTCGCGGACCGGCGCCAGCTCGACCGAGGCCCGGCGCGCGGTCTCGAGGATCTCGGCGAGGCCGAGATCGGACGCGGTCGACAGCGAGGCGAGCCGGGCCTGGATGGTCAGCAGGTCGCCGATCGCGTGGGCGACCCGAGCCAGGGCGAGGGCCTCTTCGGGAAGCAGACGTTTTCGCATGGGGTGTGTCCTCGTACCTGGAGAGAGGGTACGAAGGGCGCTCGTCGGCAGAGCGTAATCAAGCAAAAAGCGGTCAAACTCAGCGCCTTGACACCAGAATGTGGAGGTGGTCCAATCCCAGCGCTCAAGCGAAGGGAGAGGAACTGTCGAATGGCAGGCAACAAGCCGAAGGCGAAGGGGAGCGCGGTCCTGTCTTTCGCCCGCGAGCTTCTGGGTATCGAGCCGGAAGACCTCGCGGCGGAGACGGGGTACACGAAGTCGTGGCTTCAGACCCTGGAGCGGGGCAAGCCGGAGGAGCCTGGCGGGCAGGTCCTGGAGGCCCTGACGACGGCCATGGGGGTGCGACCGGCGACGGTGGGGAGAGTCCTGGCGGCGGCCGAGGAGGTGCTCCAACAGGAGGTCGCGGACGAGTGGCGAGGTCCGGTGCGGATCTCGGCCGAGCAGATCGGGCGGACCCGGGAGTTCGGCGAGGAGATGGCATGGATCTCCCGCGATTTCTACAGCGAAGCGGCGGTACGAGTCTGGGTGGAGGACAAGGTCGCGAGGGACCGGGCGGCGGTGCGGGAGATAGGGGGCTACCTGCTCGACCGGGAGAACCTGGTCGAGGTGGTGCGCGCGGATCCCGGCTGCCACCTGTGGTTTTTGGCCGAGTGGCTCTGTGAGGAGAGCATTCAGACCGTCGGGCGCTCCCGGGAGCGGGCGGCGGAGTACGCGGAGTCAGCCTTGGTCATCGCGGAGATCGCGCCGATGGAGGAACTGTTTCGGATGCGCCTGGCAGGTTTCTGCTGGGGGCACATCGGGAACGTGCGGCGAGCGTGGAACAAGTTCGTTTGGGCGGACGAGGCCTTCGAACAGTGCGCCGCGCTCTGGAAGGCGGGCGCTACAGGCGATCCCGATGGCCTGCTGGATGCGGGCCGGGTGCTGGGATTGGAGGCATCTCTGCGACGGGATCAGCGCCGATACCCGGAGGCACTGCGCCTGCTGCATGAGGCCTTGCGCGTGGCGACGAAGAAGGAGCAGCCGTATCTAAAGCTGAACCACGGGTTCGTGCTGGAGCAGATGGGCGATCCTCAGGCGGCGATCCGAGTTTTGCAAGCGGCTGCCAAAGATACGCCACCTCACCTTATGTTCTACCTGCGTTACAACTTAGTGGTGAACCTCTGTGCTCTCGATCGATATGAAGAGGGTGAGGATCTACTGGAGGAGGTGGCGCAGCTGGCTGTAAGAACTGGCAGCGCAGATAATCAGGTACGTGTACGGTGGTTGTTCGGGCGCGTGGCCTCGGGTCGTGGCAGGGTGGCGGAGGCCATAGCTTATCTCTCCGAGGTTAAGAAGGAATTTTTCGACCGTGGAAACGCGTACGATGCAGCGTTAGTGTCGGTCGAGCTGGCGAAGGCATATCTCGAGCAGGGGCGGACTAGCACGGTGAAGCGTCTTGCCAGGGAGATGGCACCTATCTTCATCGCTGAAGGGATTCACGAGGAAGCCCAGAAGGCACTGGAACTCTTCCGCGAGGCGGCCGAGCGAGAGCGGCTAACGGTCGAGTTGGTGCTGCAGATCGTGAAGTATCTCCAGCGGGCGCGGCGGGCGCCAGAGCTTCGATTCGAGGCCGCAGCGTATTAAACCGGAGCCGGAGGAACTCCGGCCCCGGAGGGTGAGGCGGCTAGTGTCCTCCACCGCTCGACGGCTGTGCCGAACAGCCCCCGTACGGGTCGACGCCGCAACCGGCTTCGGCCCAGACGGCGGTATTATGAGAAGGTCTTACGGCCGGGCGGGCGGCTACTGCGAGGCACCCACCGTACGGATCGAAGCCGCAACCTGCCTCCGCCCACAATCGAGTCAGAAAACCAGGCAGGAACCCCTGTAACGCCTCCGAGAAAGAGGCCGAGCGGGGGGGAGCCTCGCCACGGCGGCTCTGGGGGAGGGCGGGTACGGCGGACAGCAGGGCAACGACGAGCAGGGTGAGGACGAAACGCGAGCGGGACATAGGGTGAGTCTCCTTTCGGGTTGGCGCACCCCGAGCTGCCTCTTTGGCAGCCGGCGGCCGCGCGAGATGTCATTTCAACAAGCGTACTCCGGAAAGTGGTGTCGAGGCGCCGAAAAAAGAGGCGTCTCCCTGTCGTCGGCTCCGTTGGCGGCCGGCTGCGCTACGCTGGGCGCCGAGACTTTGGAAGGAGGAGCCGATGGCGGGTGCGGGTCTGGAGTGGAAGCTGCTGCTCGCGGTGGCGCGGACCTTGCGCGACTGGACGCAGGAGCAGCTGGCGACGGCGTCAGGGGTCGCCAAGTCGACGATCGCCCGACAGGAGGTCGGAGCGCCCAGCTCCAGCGCGGTCGAGGAGCAGCTGCTGAAAACCCTTGGGATCCAGGAAAGGGTGGACGAGCTGCGGCTCCTCCTGGGAGAGCTCCGCGAGACGATGCGCGATCCGCATCGGCGCCACCTCAACCGGGAGGTGGAACAGGCGGGGAAGGCCGCGGCGCAGCTCACCAGGGCAGCCCTCGGGCTGGAGCTCGACGTCCTGAGGCGGGTCGGGAGCGAGTCGCCGCAGGCCGCTCCCCGTTTCCTGGAAGGGCTCCTGGAGGGACACCCCCTGCAGGGGGTGTCCCTGGAATGGGGGCACCTGCTCGCCGTGCTGCGGACTCTGCGAGGCTGGACTCAGGAGGAGCTGGCGGCAGCCGCAGGGGTGTCGGGGACCGCGATCTCCAAGGCCGAGCTCGGAATCCAGGTCCCGGTGGAGGAAGTGAGGGACAAGCTCGAAGCGGCGCTCGGGGTCCAAGGAACGACGAGAGAGCTGCGGATTCTCCTCGGCGAGATCCGGGCGGGGATGCTCGATCCCGAGCGGGGGCACCGGGGAAAGGCGATCCGCGAGGCGGGGGAAGTGGCTTCGCGGATGACCACGATCGCCCTCGGGGAGGTGCTCGAGGACCTGCGCAGGATCGGAGATCCCAAGTGACTCTCGTCGTTCTCCTCAGGTGCTGTGAAAAAATGACCCTACCCCGCGCGGTCTTCGTAGAGACGACCCCAGCCGCCGTCCTGGACCTTTCTGGAACCCACCGCCGTCGGGGCGTCTCCGTAGGCCGGAGACGCCTGAGATCTCGGCGGCGTTGGAGACGCCCCGACGGCGCGGTAACGGTAAGGATTTCGATAGCGCCTGGGGCGTCTCTACGGGGACTTTCACGTGGGATCGATTTTTCACTGCCTCTCAGGTGCCTCGCCCGGACCGCTCGATCGCCCGCACGTAGGAGACCAGCTCGGCGGCCTCGGCTCCGGGGAGGAGGTTGTGGATCAGCACCACCTGGAAGGCGGTCCACTCGGCGAGAGCGGAGCGCAGGAGGCGCTGGCGGAGGTCGGCGCGGGGGAGCCCGCCACCCCCCTGGGAACCGGCAGACTCCAGGAGGAGGAGGTGCTCGACGTGAACTCTCCCCAACCGGTGCCGCGCACGATGTCCTCGACCGTGCTCTGGCCGTCGATCAGCCGGAGCAGGCGTTCCAGCCGCTCGTCGAGCTTCTCCTTCGGCTTGCGGCCGGTGCGGGTGAGGACCGTCTGCGGGCTGCGGATGTGCTCGCGGATCAGCCCCCACTCGTCGATCCGCTGGTAGCCCTCCATGAGGACGTTGTTGGTGTCGATCGAGAAGTGCGCCAGCTCCTCCGGCAGGAGGTTGCCGTCGAGGAAGAAGAAGCTGCCGCGGGCGAAGCGGAAGACGGAGTAGAGGATCTCCTCGATCTGGTGCTTGATCCCCCACCAGAGGCCGGCGGAGTCGATCAGCTTGCGCTCCAGGAGCACGGCGCCGAAGCGCTTGCCGGGAACCAGGTGGCGCTCGGCTTCGGTGAGCGCCTCGCGCGACAGCTTGCCCACCCGGTAGAGGATCTGGCCGAGCCGGTCCTCGGGCTGGTTGCTGGCCGCGAAGGCGATCTCGCCGCGGCGGAACCAGACCGACTTCTGGACCGCGTCGCTCGCCACGGCCAGGAGGCCGGTCCGGCGGCTCATGTTGAGGAGCGAGAAGAGGTCGGCGATGCCGAAACTCCCCAGGCTGCCGGAGAGGGTGAGGCGCTCGGCCTCCCGGAGCGCCGGAGGCCCGAGGTCGGCGCGCACCAGATGCAGCGCGCCCGGCCCGTCGGAGAAGACGAGGAAGGGCTCCGGCCGGAGCAGGCGCAGCTCGCGCACCACCGCGCCGGGCAGCGTGGTCTCGCCGGAGAGCTCGACGATGGCGGTGCGCTCGGCGGCTGGGGGAGAGACGGAAGCGGGGGAGAGGAGAGGCTCCGGGAAGGCCTGGGGAATCGGCTCAACGGTCATGCCAGGGCCTCCGTGTCGCGCCAGCCGTGGACTACGAAGCCGCTCCGGCCGAGCGCCGCGGTCAGCGTCTTGGCGGTCCGCCGCAGGCTCGCCGCGGCCTGGGAGAAGACCGCCGGGTGGCGCTCCGTGCCCAGGGTGCGGCTGGCGACCACGGCGAGCGAGAGGGTCAGGAGCGGGACCTTGACCAGGTTGCCCCGGTCGTCCCGGGCGTGGAAGAAGCCGCGCGCCAGGTCGCCGGGCTGGAAGAGGGCGAGGGCCGTCCCCGGCAGGTGGGTCAAGGGGTTCGACAGCTGCGCCGTCTGCACCTCCAGCTCGGCGTTTTTGAGGATCAGCTGGCGGATGGTGACGATCCCCCGGCAGCGGCCGGCGGGGTCGGTGACGATCAGCGGGTCGTACTGGTTCTCCCGCGGCCGCGACAGGGCGAGCCGGGCGAGGGAGAGGACGTGGACGTCCTCGGTCACCACCAGGGGATCGGGCTTGGCCACCGCCTCGGCCGGCTTCTTCTGGTAGAAGGTGAAGCCGTAGGGACCGCCGGTCTTGGCGTAGTAGTGCTCGCGGGTGACCAGGTGGGTGGGGATGCCGGCCTCGACCACCACCACGCAGTCGAGCTCGCGGTCGGCCTTGAACCGGCGGTCCAGGTCCTCGGCCAAGGCGCTCCCCGCCTCGATCGTCGCCGTCGCCATGGGGGTCTTCCAGAGCCCCACGCGTCGTGGTGTTCCCGGACCGTTCCCGTAGCTGCGCTGTCGCGGCGGGTGGAGCGGGGTTATTGAAACACGGAGAAGGGGTCGCCCGCTGTGGCGGGGTTGTGTCAGTTCTGGAACGCCCGGTCCCAGTCGGCAAAGACCGCCTGTAAGACCGCCCGTTCCAGCTCTGCGGGCACTCTCCGCACCGCCGCTCGGGACACTCTGCGTCTGTACCAGAACATCAACCCCAATCCCAGCAGAAGGCCGATGAAGAGGAGCACTGCAGAGTCGGGAACGGGCGGCTCAAAAGCATATTGCGGTCTCGACAGGCCGAGGGTGAGGAACAGCAGGACGGCGAATAGGAGGACCGCAGCGGAGAGAATTCGGCGATAGCGCCGCCACGGCGCGCGGGCGGGCACGTCGTTGGAACCTCCTCTCTGCGCGCGATGAAGGAGCGGCACCAGCTCGACGAGGGCCTGGAGCTTCGCCAACTCGGCGGGCAGGGGAGTGTCGTCCAGGGGAACGGGAACGACCCGGAGCCCGGCTTCGATCGCGGTCGTGTGCTCACGGCGGACCCAGGCGGAGCCGGCGGAGTGGAGGCTCCAGAACACCAGGATGCGCTCGGCGGCGCGGAGCTGACCGAGAAGCGCCGGTTCCCACTCTTCGCCGTAGGGGATGCCCTCGGCATCGACGAAAACCGTCGCTCCGGCCGCCCGCAGGAGATGCGCCACGGGGAGGACGAAATCCCCGTCCTCCCGGGCATAGGAGAGGAAGACGGTCCGTGTGGCCTCGCCGGCGAGAGTCATCGGTCGAGAGATTGTAGCGAGGTTTCCGACCTCAAACCGACGATCTGCTCCAGGTCACTCCACCCGCAAGAAGCGCGAGCCCAGCACCGCGAAGAGCGCGGCGAAGCCCAGGAGCACGGTCGCGGGGAGGAGGACAGCCGCAGCCCCGTGGCCGAAGGAGAGGAGGGCGTGGAGGCCGTCCATGGCCCAGGGGGTGGGGAGGAGATGGGAGGCGCGCCAGAGCCAGCGCGGCATCACCTCGCTTGGCCACCAGCAGCCGCCCAGGGCGGCTAAGACCATGCTCAGAATCCAGCCGACCGCCGAGGCCTGCTCCGGCGTGCTGAGGAGCGCCCCGAGGAGGGTCGAGAGCGCGGCCACGGCGAGGAGATAGGCGCCGAGGAGGAGGGCGAGGCCGGCGGGCGAGGAGCCCAGGGAGAGGCCGAAGACGAAGCGGCCCATGAGCAGGAGCAGGCCGGCCTGGACGGCGGCGAGGAGCAGACGCCCGAGGAGCTTGCCGAGGAAGACCGCGCCCTTGGGCAGCGGCAGGGTGGCCTGGCGGCGGAGCATCCCCTGCCGCTTCTCCAGGGTGAGGAAGACGGCGCCGTAGATCAGGGTCATCATGAGGACGGTCATGGTGAGCGTCCCCGGGACGCTCTGGGCGAATCCCGTGGGCACCGGGTGGCCGCCGCCCGCGGTGGAAACGGCGACGCTCACCAGAGCTGGGCGGGCGGCGAGGGCGGCCAGAGCCTTCTGGTGCTGGAGACCCTGGGGATCGGTCGCCGCCGGCGGACCCGCTTCGGCCAGCCGGCCCACCAGGCGGACGATCGCCCGCACGACGTGGGCCTGGGCGGCGAGGCTGAATTCCTGGCGCGCCCCGCCCGCGGTCTCCAGATGGAGTGTCTGCTGGCGTCCGGCGAGGACGTTGGCGGTGAACCCCTGGGGAATGACCAGGGTACGGGCCGGCGGCTCCGGCTGGCGACCCTGGACGGGCGGTTGCGGCTTCACCTCGGTCAGCTCGAGCCGCTCGCCGGCATGGTCGGCGAGATCGGCGACGAGCGCCCGTGCCAGCCAGCCGCCGTCCCGATCCTCGACCGCGAGGCTCGCCTTGGGCGGCGGGCCACCGCGGTTCATCGACCCGAACATCCACATCAGGGCGAGCGGCAGGAGGAGCATCCAGACGAAAGCCGCCCGGTCGCGCACGGTCAGCCGCAGGTCGTTGGCGGCGAGGGCGAGGACCTGGCGGAGGCGGCTCACGTCAGCTCTCCCTGCAAGAGGCGGCGCTGCCAGAGGGGGGCGGAGAGGGCGAGCAGCAGGAATCCCGCCCCCGCCAGGATGGCGATGTTCGGGAGCACCGCCTGGAGTCCCAGCTGCTCGGTCACCAGCTTCTGGTAGCCCTGGGTCGCCCAGTAGAGCAGGGAGAAGGGGGAGAGCGCGCGGAGGGCCGCGGGCAGACTGTTGAGCGGGATGAAGCTGCCGCCGGTGAAGGCCATGAGCAGCGAGACGAGGTTCGCCAGGGTGGCGCCCTGCCGCTCGTTCCTGGCGACGCCGAAGACCGCCGAGGCGTAGCCGGTGGCCGCCGCCACCAGGGCGAAGGAGAGGAGGAGGTAGCCGGCGAGGCTCACCCCGCGTGGCGCCACCGCCGCTCCCACGGCGGTGAGGGCGAGGAGCGCGAGCGTCGCCACCGCCGCCGTCGACAGCGCCTTGCCGGCCAGCACCCGCCCGGCGGTCAGCGGGCCGGCGAGCTGGCGGCGCAGAGTCTTCAGGCGTGCCTCGATCAAAAGATCGCGCATCATCTGGTCGGCGAGGTTGAACAGGGTGTAGACCGCGATCCCGGGGAGGAAGAGGAGGAAGAGCGAAGGGGTGGAGGACGATCCGGCCGGCTTCGGCTGCGGTCCCTTCTGACCCTGCGGCCCCTTCGCCCCGCTCCGGGTCGCGGTGTCGAGAGTGTCGAGAGTCACGACCGGCGGCAGGAGGTAGGGCCGGGCTCGGGTCACCACCCCGTTGACCTGAACGGCGATCTCCGCCACCCGCGGGTCGCTCACACCGCCTCCAGGTGTCGCCTGCGTGTTGCGCATCTGGTCGAGCGGCCCGCGCAGCAGCCGGGAGGACGAGGAGAGGACCTCGGCGAGCACCGAGGTCACCTGCTCCGCAACGTCGGGGAGGATCGACTGGGCAGGGCTCTTCACCAGCTCGAGATGGGCCGGGCGGCCGGCGAGAACGTCGTCGGTGAGGCTGGCCGGGAGGCGGAGGACGGCCGTGGCCCCCTCGCGTTCGAGGAGGGCGGCGTCTCCGGCCTTCCGGTCCTCGGCGGTCAGAGTCTTCACCTCGAAGTACGTCTGCGCCTCTTCACGCGAAAAGGCCGCTCCCACCAGCCGGCCGACCAGGCCGCCGTCCCGGTCGTCGAGCAGCAGGTGGACCTTGGGCACCTTGGCCTCGGCACCGCCGAAGGTCAAGGCGATCAGGCCGGAGAAGATCAAGGGGAAAAGGAGGAGGAGGATCGTCGGCAGCGGCGAGCGGAGGCGCCGCAGGAGATCCTTCTCGACCATGGCGAGGAGGACCCGCATCAGTCGCGCAGCTCCCGCCCGGTCAGGCGGAGGAAGAGGGCGTTCAGGCTCGGCGGCTCGATGGCGACCCGGTCGATGGCGAGACCTCGGCTGTAGATGTCGCCGAGGAGCCCGGCCGCGCCCGCCTCGCCGGCGGTGAAGGCGATCCGCCCAGGCTCGGCGGAGAGCACCCGCACGCCGGGGAGACCGGCGAGGGCGGCCCGCGCCGCATCGGCCTCGAAACGGCCGTGGAGCGTCACCACCTCCTCCTCGCCGAGCTGCGCCTTGAGCGCGTCGAGCGTCCCCTCGGCCAGGATGCTCCCGTGGTCGACGATGCCGATCCGGTCGCAGAGCCGCTCGGCCTCCTCCAGGTAGTGGGTGGTGTAGATGACCGCCGTGCCAGAGTCGGCCACGGCGCGCACGACGTCCAGGATGCTCGCCCGGGCCTGCGGGTCGATGCCCACCGTCACCTCGTCGAGGAGCACGGCGCGAGGAGAGTGGACGAGCCCCAGGGCCAGGTTGAGCCGCCGCTTCATGCCGCCGGAGTAGGTCTTGACCGGGTCGCGCGCCCGGCCGGTCAGCTCGACCCGTGCCAGGGCCTCTCCGGCCGCCGCGGCGAGCGCCTTGCCGGAAAGGCCGTAGAGGCTCCCCCAGAAGCGGACGTTCTCGAGCGCCGACAGCTCTTCATACACGGCCACCTCCTGTGGCACCACTCCAAGCTGTCGCTTGCAGCCGATGGGGTCGCGGGCGAGGTCGACGCCGTCGAAGGTGATCCGCCCGGAATCGGGAGCGAGGAGGCCGGAGAGCATCGACAGGGTCGTCGTCTTGCCGGCCCCGTTCGGCCCCAGGAGGCCATAGATCTCCCTGGCTTCGACGGCGAAGGAGATGCCGTCCACCGCGGTCTTGTCACCGAACTTCTTGCGCAGGGCCTCGACACGGATCACGGGTGGGTCCTTTCCAGTGGGCGAAGCTGCCCTTTTGTACGCCGTGGGGAGAGCCGGGTTGCAGCCCGCCGGCCTAGACGTGCGGGAAGCCGGCGTTCCGAGCTGATGCGGGGCTCCATCCCGCAATCTTATCCCTCGCCGGCTATAATGCGATTCTCACTTCGCGCCGAAGGTCGAAGGCCGCAAAAGAAGTTGCAATCATTGAAAAATCATGGATACCCCACCCAGTAGCGCTGCGAACGGTATTGCAATCATTGGCATGGCAGGCCGGTTTCCGGATGCCGTAGACGTCGAGCGGTTCTGGGAGAACCTCGTCGCGGGGGTCGAGTCGGTCCGCTTCTTCAGCGCGGAGGAGCTACGGGCCGTCGGGGTGGCATCGGAAAGGCTGGCGGATCCGGCCTTCGTGCGGGCGCGCGCCGTGATCTCGGACGCCGAGCTCTTCGACGCCGGGCTGTTCGGCCTGACGCCCCGCGAGGCGGAGGTGATCGACCCCCAGCACCGGCTGCTCCTGGAGTGCGCCTGGGAGGCGCTGGAAAGCGCCGGCCACGACCCCCGGCGGTTCCCGGGCACGGTCGGCGTCTTCGCCGGCGCGGGGGTCAACACCTACCTGCTGTCCAACCTCCAGCACAACCAGGAGGTGATGGCGGCGGCGGGGGCGTACCAGGCGATGATGGGGAGCGGCGGCGACTTCCTGGCCACCCGCATCTCCTACAAGCTGGGCTTGAAGGGACCGAGCCTGACGGTGCAGACGGCCTGCTCGACCTCGCTGGTGGCGGTCCATCTCGCGGTGCAGAGCCTGCTCGCCGGCGAATGCGACCTGGCGCTCGCGGGTGGCGTGCGCCTGCTCGTGCCGCGCCAGGGCGGGCATATGTATCAGCCCGGCAGCATCTTCTCCCAGGACGGCCACTGCCGCCCGTTCGACGCGGCGGCGACCGGCACGACGGAGGGGGAGGGACTGGGGCTGGTGGTGCTGCGGCGGCTGGCCGACGCGATGGCCGACGGCGATCACGTGCACGCGGTGATCCTGGGCTCGGCGATCAACAACGACGGCGCGGAGAAGCTGGGCTACACGGTGCCGAGCGTCGAGGGTCAGGCCGGAGTGATCGCGCTGGCGCAGGCCCTGGCGGGGGTCGAGGCGGGGACGATCGGCCTGATCGAGGCGCACGGCACGGGCACGCCGCTGGGCGACCCGATCGAGGGGACGGCCCTCTCCCAGGTGTTCTCGATGTCGGCGGCATCGGCGGCATCGGCCACACCCGCACGGCGGATCGCCCTGGGCTCGCTGAAGAGCAACATGGGGCATTTGGACGCCGCGGCGGGGGTGGCCTCGCTGCTCAAGGCGGCGCTCGCGGTGGAGCACGGGATCATCCCGCCGAGCCTGCACTTCGAGCGGCCGAACCCGCAGCTCGACCTAGCGGCGGGGGGGTTCTACGTGCCGGTCACGGCGACGCCGTGGGTGGAGGAGGCCGGCCCGCGGCGGGCGGGGGTGAGCTCGTTCGGCATCGGCGGCACCAACGCCCACGTGGTGCTGGAGGAGGCGCCGGCGGTGGAGCCGGGGAGCGCGTCGCGGCCGCTCCAGCTCCTGGTGCTGTCGGCGCGGACGCCGGCGGCCGTGGAGCAGGCGACGCGCCGGCTGGCCGAGCACCTGGGGCGCCATCCGGAGTTCGACATCGCAGACGTCGCCTACACCCTGCAGGTGGGCCGGGTGGCCTTCGATCCGCGCCGGATCGTCGTCTGCGAGAGCACCGCCGACGCCGCCGAGGTGCTGTCGACGCTCGATCCGAAGCGGGTGCTGACGCGCACCCGGGAGGCGGGGGAGCGACCGGTCTTCTTCCTCTTCTCCGGCCAGGGCGCGCAGTACCCCGGGATGGGCGCGGAGCTCTACGCGAGCGAGGCAGTGTTCCGGGAGGAGGTGGACCGCTGTGCGGAGATCCTGCGCCCGCGGCTCGGCCTCGATCTCCGGCAGGTGCTCTACCCGGCGCTGTACCCGGCGCTTTTCCCGAAAGACGGCGACCCTCGGGCGGCGGCGGAGCGGCTGCAACAGACGGCGCTCGCCCAGCCGGCGCTCTTCGTCGTCGAGTATGCCCTGGCCCGGCTGTGGACGTCCTGGGGCGTGCGGCCGGAGGCGATGCTCGGCCACAGCATCGGCGAATACGTGGCGGCCTGCCTCGCCGGGGTCTTCTCGCTCCCCGACGCCCTGGGTCTGGTCGCCGAGCGGGGCCGGCTGATGCAGGAGATGCCGGGCGGATCGATGCTCGCGGTGCCGCTGCCGGAGGCCGAGGTGCGGTTGCTCCTCGGCGGGCTGTCGCTGGCGGCGGTCAACGGCCCGGCGATGTGCGGGGTCTCGGGCGATGCCGGCGAGGTGGCGGCGCTCGCCGAGCAACTCGCAGCCCGCGGCCTCCAGGTGCGGCGCCTCCACACCTCGCACGCCTTCCACTCGGCGTCCATGGAGCCGGTGTTGGCGCGCTTCGCGGCGGCCTTCGCCGGGCTCCGCCTGCACCCGCCGGCGATCCCCTTCGTGTCGAACCGGACGGGGACCTGGATTCGCCCCGAGGAGGCGACGTCGCCGGACTACTGGGTGCGCCACCTGCGGGAGACGGTCCGCTTCGCCGACGGGCTGGCGGTGCTCTTCGGGCGGGCCGGGGCGGTGTTTCTGGAGGTGGGGCCGGGGCGGGCGCTCAGCTCTCTGGTGCGCCAGCAGCCGCAGCGTCCGGAGGCGCCGTCGGTGCTCGCCAGCCTGCCGACGGCGGGGGACGGGCGGCGGGCCGACGCGACGGTCCTGCGGACCCTGGGGGAGCTCTGGCTGGCGGGGGTGGAGATCGACTGGGCGGGCTTCCACGCCGGCGAGCGACGCCGGCGGGTGCCGCTGCCGACCTACCCGTTCGAGCGCCAGCGCTATTGGGTCGAGCCGGACGCGCCTGCCGCGATTTCGGAGCGGGGGAAGCGGCGCCGGTCGGCGGGCGACGAGAGGGGTGTCGCCGACTGGTTCTGGGCGCCGCTCTGGCGCCAGGCGCTGCCCTCCGCGAACGGTCTGCCGGACGCGGCGGCGGAGGGCAGCTGGCTCCTCCTGGCCGACGGGAACGGCCTGGGGAAGCGCCTGGCCGCGCGGCTGCGGGAGCGCGGCCGGGAGGTGGTGGTGGCCCAGGCCGGGGAGGAATTTCTGGAGACCGACCGGGGCGACTTCGTGCTCCGGCCGGGAGCGGCGGCGGACTACGGCGCCCTGCTCGACCGGCTTGCCGGGCGGGGGATCGTGCCCGGGCGGATCGTCCACCTGTGGAGCGCCAGCCCTTCTTCTCCCGCAATTGTGGAGAACAGACGGGAGCAGGAGCGGGGTTTCTACAGCCTCTTCCACCTGGCGCGCGCCCTGGGCGAGCGCCGCCCGGCGGAGCGGCGGCCCCCCCTCCACCTGGGGGTCGTCTCGACCGGGGTGCAGCGGATCACGGGCGCCGACGAGCTGGTCCCGGTCCGTGCCACCCTGCTCGGCCCGGCAGCCACGATCCCGCAGGAGTACCCCGGGATCAGCTGCGCGGCGATCGACGTCACCCTCCCCACGCCGGGGAGCCGGGCGGAGCGGCGGCTCGTCGACCGGCTCCTCGCCGAGCTGGCCACTCCCCCGGGGGACGCGGCCGATCCGGTCGTCGCCTACCGTGGCACCGACCGCTGGCTGCGGGTCTGGGAGTCGCTCCACCTCGCGAGCTCCCCGGGCGAGCTCCGCCTGCGGGAGGGCGGGACCTACCTGATCACCGGCGGCCTGGGCGGCGTGGGGCTGGAGCTGGCCGCCTTCCTCGCCCGCCAGGCGAAGGTGAATCTGGTGCTCACCGGCCGCGCGCCGTTCCCGGAGCGGGAGGCCTGGCCGGCGCTGGCACAGGGCGTGGGCCGCCACGCGCAGATCGCGCGGATCGCCGCGCGGCTCCTGGAGCTGGAGGCGGCCGGGGCGGCGGTGTGGACCGCGGCGGCCGACGTCGCCGACGAAGCCGCCATGCGCCGGGTGCTCGACGCGGTGTGCCGGCGCTTCGGGCGCATCGACGGTGCGATCCACGCCGCCGGCCTCCCGGGGGGCGGGCTGATGCAGTATCGGTCGCTCGAAGCGGCGGCGGCGGTGCTGGCGCCCAAGGTGGAAGGCACGCAGGTCCTCGCGGCGCTCCTGGCCGACCTGGCCGAAGATGCTCCCGACTTCCTGGTGCTCTGCTCGTCGCTCAACGCCCTGGCCGGCGGTCTCGGCCAGGCCGACTACACCGCGGCCAACGCCTTCCTCGACGCCTTCGCGCAGTCCTGCTCGGGCGAGCTGCCGGTGGTCTCGATCAACTGGGACGCCTGGCAGGGCGTCGGCATGGCGGCGCTGCGGCACGCGGCGGAGGAGGCGCCGCGGTACGAGGTTGCGGATCTCCGGCCGTTCGCGCACCCGCTGCTGCGCGAGCGCGGTGTGGATGGGAAGGGGGCGCAGGTCTTCGTAGGCCGGCTGCGCCCCGCCGAGCACTGGATCTTGGACGAGCACCGGCTGGGCGGACATCCGGTGGTACCCGGCACGGCCTACCTCGAAATGGCGGGCGCCGCCTTCCGGGAGATATCGGCCAGAGAGGGGGCGACCGAGGGGGCGATCGAGATCCGCGACGTCCAGTTCATCACTCCGATGAGCGTCGAGGACGACGAGAGCCGCGAGGTCCACGCCACCCTTACGAGCAACGGCGACGGTTTCCACCACTTCTCGGTGCGCAGCCGCGAGGGGGATGGCTGGCAGGAGCACGCCCTCGGGGCGGTCGGGCGCCCGGCGCTCGCAGAGGAGCCGGCGCGGATCGACGTCGCTGCGCTCGACTCCTGGGACGAAGAGATCCTGGGCGACGACTACCGGGAGGACCTGAAGCAGATCGGCCTCGGGCCGCGCTGGGAGGTGCTGAAGAAGATCTACCGGAAGGACGGCGAGTTCGTCGGCCAGCTCGAGCTGGCGCCGGAGCTGGCGGGCGACGTCCAGAGCTTCCGGCTCCATCCGGCGCTGCTCGACGCGGCGACGAGCTTCGCCGAGTACCTGGTGCCGGGCGCCGGGGGCAACTACTACCTGCCGCTCTCCTACAAGCGCCTGCGGATGCTCGGTCCGCTGCCGTCCCGGATCTACAGCCACGCCCGGCTGCGCCACCAGGGGCTCGCCACCGCCGAGACCCTCTCCTTCGACATCACGGTGCTCGACGAGATGGGTGGGGAGCGCGTCCGGATCGAGGAGTTCACGCTCAAGCGGGTCGACGTCTCGGCGACCCTGCGCGGTCACGCTCATCGCGCCCATCGCACGAGCGCGCCGCCGGCCCTTGCGGTCGAGGGGATTTTGGAAGGCATGCCGGCGGAGCAGGCCGTCGAGGCGTTCCGCCGCATCCTGGCGGGGGACCCCAGGCCGCAGATCGCGGTCTCGGTCCGGCCCCTGCCGGAGGTCCTCGAACGGACCCGCTCGGTCACCGTGGAGAGCCTCGCCGCGGTCCTGCGCCCGGAGCCGGGGGGCGGGCATGCCCGGCCTGACCTCGCGACCCCTTACGTCGCGCCGCGGGGGGAGCTGGAGGAGCGGCTGGCGGCGATCTGGGCCGACGTCCTGGGGCTCGACCGGGTCGGCGCCGCCGACGACTTCTTCGCGCTCGGCGGCCACTCGCTGCTCGGCACCCAGGTGATGTCGCGGGTGCGCGAGGCGTTCGGCGTCGAGGTGCCGCTCGGCAAGCTCTTCGAGGCCGCCACGGTGGCCGACTTCGCCGCCGTCGTCGAGGCCCAGCGCGCCGCGATCGGGACTGCGATCCCGGCGATCCCGGTGATCTCGCACGGGCCGCACGGTGTCGAGCAAGACCTCTCGTTCTCCCAGGAACGCCTCTGGTTCCTGGAGCAGCTGGAGCCCGGCAGCGCCTTTTACAGCATCCCCGGCGCGGTGCACATGGCGGGCCGGCTGTCGTTCCCCGCCCTGGCCGCGGCGCTCGCCGAGCTGGTCCGCCGCCACGAGTCGCTGCGCACCACCTTCGCCGATCGCGACGGCCGTCCCCGGCAGGTCGTGGCGCCGCCTCCCGCCGCCGCCGATCTCGTGCCGCTGCCGCGGGTCGAGCTCTCGGGCCTGCCCGGAGCGGCGCGCCAGGCGGAGCTCTCCCGCCTGCTCGCCTCGGAGGTCCGGCAGCCGTTCGATCTCCAGCGCGGACCGCTCCTGCGCCTCCTGCTCCTGGCGCTCGCTCCGCGCGAGCAGGTGATCGCCTACGTCTTCCACCACATCGTCTCGGATGCCTGGTCGGCGAAGATCTTCCGGAGCGAGATCGCGGCGCTCTACGGCGCCTTCGCCGCCGGCCGGCCCTCGCCGCTGCCGCCGGTCACCTTCCAGTACGCCGATTATGTCGCCTGGCAGCGCCGGCACCTGACCGGCGAGGTGCTCGCCGAACAGCTCGTCTACTGGCGCCAGCGCCTGACCGGCTGCCCGGTCCTCGAGCTGCCGACCGACCGGCCGCGCCCGGCGATCGAGACCTTCCGCGGCCACACCCGGCCCGTGCGCCTGTCGGCGGCGATGACCCGCGGCCTCCACGCGCTGTCGCAGAGCCACGGCGTGACCCTGTTCATGACCGTCCTCGCGGTCTTCAAGACCCTGCTGCTGCGGACCGCCGGGCAGAGCGACCTGGCGGTCGGCTCGCCGATCGCCAACCGGGGGAGGAAAGAGCTCGAAGGGGTGATCGGTTTCTTCGCCAACACCATGGTGCTGCGCACCGATCTCTCGGGCAACCCGAGCTTCCGCGAGCTGCTGGGGAGGGTGCGCCAGGTGACGCTCGGCGCCTACGCCCACGAGCAGCTGCCGTTCGAGCGCCTGGTCGAGGAGGTCCAGCCCGAGCGCGACATGAGCCGCAACCCGCTCTTCCAGGTCCTGTGCGTGCTGCAGAACCAGCCGGAACGGGCGCTGCCGATGGGCGATCTGCGGATGAGTGAGCTGCCGCTCGACTCGGGGACGGCGAAGTTCGACCTCACCTTCATGTGGATCGAGGAGGGCGAGATCCTGGAGGGGCTGCTCGAACACAACAGCGACCTCTTCGACGCCACGACGGTCGGGCGTCTCTTCCGCTGCCACGAGGCCCTGTTCGCCGCCGTCCTGTCCGACCCCGGGCAGCGCCTCCTCGACCTGCCGATGCTCGGCGCGGCCGAGCGCCACCAGCTGCTCGCCGAGTGGAACGACACGGCGAAGATGCGGCCGGCGGAGACAGCCGACCGCTGTGTGCACGAGTGGGTCGAGGACCAGGTGCGGCGCCAGCCCGCGGCGGTGGCGGCGCGGTTCGACGGCGCCAGCCTCTCCTACGGCGAGCTCGACCGGCGGGCGAACCGGCTGGCGCACGCGCTACGGCGGCGGGGGGTGGGGCCGGAGTCGCGGGTCGGGGTGTCGATCGGCCGCTCGCTGCCCATGGTGGTCTCGGCGCTCGCGGTGCTCAAGGCGGGGGGCGCCCTGGTGGCGCTCGACCCGGCCTATCCGCTCGACCGCCTGGCGATCATCGTCGAGGACGCCGGGCTCGCCGTGCTCCTCGTCGACGAGGCGATGCGCGAGCGGTTCCCGGCGCACCGGGAGATCACCTTGGTCATCGATGCGGCGAACCCGGCGATAGACCCGGTGGCCGGCGAGAGCGCCGAGGCGCCGGTCTCGGGCGTGGGGCCGGACCACCCGATGTACGCCATCTATACCTCGGGCTCGACCGGGCGGCCGAAGGGGATCGTCGTGCCGCACCGGGCGTTCGCGAATTTCCTCGCCTGGCAGCTCCAGGTCTCGGGCGGGGAGCCGGTGCGGACGGTGCAGTTCGCGGCGTTCGGCTTCTGCGTCAGCTTCCAGGAGATCTTCTCGGCCTGGTGCTCGGGCGGGACGCTGGTGGTGGCGGGGGAGATGTCCCGGCGGGATTTTGCGGCCTTCGGCGGTTTCCTGGAGACGGAGGGGATCGAGCGGCTGCACCTGCCGTATGCGGCGCTCAAGCAGCTGGCGGAGTCGTCGGTTGATTCGTCCGCTGGCAGGGCGGCCCGTCCGTCGCGGCTCCGCGAGGTGATCACCGCCGGCGAGCCGCTCCAGGTGACGCCGTCGGTGCGGCAGCTGTTCGCCGGCCTGCCGGGCTGCACGCTGTCGAACCAGTACGGGGCTTCCGAGACGCACGTGGTGACGGCGCTGACGCTGTTGGGACCGGCGGCCGCGTGGCCGGCGCAGCCGGCGGTGGGGCGGCCGATCGCGAACGTCTCGATCCACCTGCTCGACGAGCACCTGCGGCCGGCGCCGATCGGGGTGCGGGGCGAGATCTGCGCCGGTGGGGCGTGCGTGCCCCGCTGCTACCTGAACGACCCGGTCCTGACGGCGGTGAAGCTGGTGCCGGACCCCTATGGCCGGGTGCCCGGGGGGCGCCTCTACCGGACCGGGGACCTCGGGCGGCGGTCGGCGGACGGCCTCGTCGAGTCGCTGGGGCGGATCGACGGCCAGGTCAAGGTGCGGGGGTTCCGGGTGGAGCTGGGGGAGGTGGAGACGGTGCTGTCGCGGCAGCCCGGGGTGCGGGACGCGGCGGTGGTGCCTCAGGGGGTGGGCGAGGAGCTCAAGCTGGTGGCGTACGTGGTGCCGGGGCCGGAGAGCGGTCCGGAGGCGGACCTCGTCGAGTCGCTGCGCCAGGCGCTCCAGCGCCGGCTGCCGGAGTACATGGTGCCGGCGGCCTTCGTCCCCCTCGCCGCGCTGCCGGTCAACGCCAACGGCAAGCTCGACGTGCCGGCGCTGCCGGCGCCCGAGGCGCGCCGCTCGGCGGTCGCCTACCGGCCGCCGCGGACGCCTGCCGAGGAGCTGCTGGCGGGCGTGTGGCGAGAGATCCTGGGGGTGGAGCGGGTGGGTCTCGACGACAGCTTCTTCGAGCTCGGCGGGCACTCGCTCCTGGCGACGCAGGTGGTGTCGCGGGCGCGCTCGGCCTTCGGCGTCGAGCTGCCGGTGCGCGCCCTCTTCGAGGCGCCGACCCTGGCCGGGCTGGCGCAGCGGATCGAGGCCCTGCGCGGCGGCGGGGGAGACCCCCCGACGGTCCCGACGATCCCGGCAGCCCCGCCGCTGGTGCCGCTCCCGCGCTCCGGCCCGGTCCCCCTCTCCTTCGCCCAGGAACGGCTCTGGTTCATCGAGCAGCTGCGCCCGGGGAGCCCGCTCTACAACCTGCCGATGGCGCTCGACCTCGGCGGCCCGCTCGACGTGCGGGCCCTGGCGGAGAGCCTGGCCGCGCTCACCGCCCGGCACGAGGCGCTGCGCACGACCTTCGGTGTCGACGCCCGCGATGGTGGCCGGCCGGTCCAGGTCGTCCAGCCGCCGTCGGCGCCGGACCTCTCCGTCGTCGACCTGGAGGCCCTGCCGGAGCCGGCGCGCCGGGCGACGCTCACGGCGCTCGCCGCGGTCGAGGGGGAGCGCCCCTTCGATCTCGCGCGGGGGCCGCTCGTCCGCGCCGTCCTGCTGCGCGCCGCGGCGGACCGGCACGTGGCGCTCTTCACCGCCCATCACGCGGTGACCGACGGCTGGTCGATGGGCATCCTGGCGCGCGAGATGGGCGAGCTGTACACGGCCCAGGTGACCGGCCGACCCGCCGTGCTCCCCGCGCTGCCGGTTCAGTATGCCGACTTCGCCGCCTGGCAGCGCGGCTGGCTCTCCGGGGAAGTGATGGCCGCCGAGGTCGCCTGGTGGCGGCAGCGGCTGGCCGGCGCGCCCGCGGTCCTCGACCTGCCGCTCGACCGTCCGCGGCCGGCGGTCGACCGCTTCCGCGGCGAGCGCCGGGGCATCGGCTTGCGGCCGGACCTGGCGGAGGGGCTGGAGCGGCTGGCGCTGCGCTCGGGAGCGACCCGCTTCATCGCCCTCCTGGCGCTCTTCGAAGCTCTCCTGGCGCGCGCCACCGGGCAGCTCGACCTGCCGGTGGGCACCCCGGTCGCCGGCCGCAACCGGGCGGAGATCGAGCCGCTGATCGGCATGTTCGTCAACACCCTCGTCCTGCGCGGCGACCTCTCCGGCGATCCCGGTTTTGCCGAGCTCCTCCTGCGGGTGCGCGAGAACGCGCTCGACGCCTTCGCCCATCAGGAGCTGCCCTTCGAGAAGCTGGTCGAGGAGCTGGCGCCGGCGCGCCGCCTGGAGCAGACCCCCCTGTTCCAGGTAATGTTCGTCCTCGACGAGTGGGCCGTGGCCACCCCCGACTTCCCGGGCCTCAAGGTCGACAGCTTCGCGCTGGAGAGCCGGGTCGCCAAGTTCGACCTCACGATGGCGGCGGGCAGGGGACCGGCGGGATGGAGCGTCGTCCTCGACTACAACACCGACCTCTTCCGGCGGGACACCATCCTGCGGATGCTCGGGCACTTCGAGGCACTGCTCGCAGGCGCCCTGGCGGACCCCGGGCTGCCGCTCTCCCGCTTGGCGCTCCTCCGGCCGGCCGAGCGCCACCAGCTCCTCCTCGACTGGAACGACGCGGCCTCCGCCTACCCGCGGGAGGCCGCGGTGCACGCGCTGTTCGCGGCGCGGGCAGAGCGGTATCCGGAGCGCCTGGCGGTGGCGCACGGCGGGGTGGAGATCTCTTACGGCGAGCTCGACCGGCGGGCCGACCGCCTGGCCCACCGCCTGCGCGCCCTGGGGGTGGGGCCGGAGTCGCGGGTGGGCCTCTTCCTCGCGCGGTCGGTCGGAATGGTGGTCGCGATGCTGGGGACGCTCAAGGCCGGAGGGGCCTATGTGCCGCTCGACCCGGGGTATCCGCCGGAACGGCTGGCGCGGATGGTCGCGGACGCGGGGATCGCGGTCCTGGTCAGCGAGCCCGAGTCTCTCGCCTCCTGTCCGGAGACCCGCGAGCGGGTGCTGCTTTCCGAGGAACCGGGTGCTCCCGTTCTGGTGCCCGACGAGAGCGGCGCGGAGTCGCTCGCCTACGTGATCTACACCTCGGGCTCGACCGGCCGGCCGAAGGGGATCGCGGTCTCGCACCGGGCGGTGGTGCGGCTGGTCGTGGGCACCAACTACGCCCAGCTGGGGGAGGCGGACCGGGTGGCGCACGCCTCGAACGTCAGCTTCGACGCGGCGACCTTCGAGGTCTGGGGAGCGCTCCTGAACGGCGGGACGGTGGTGGTGATCGACAAGGAGGTGATCCTGTCGCCGGCCGACCTCGCCCGGACGCTCCGCGCCGAGCGGGTGACGGCGCTGTTCCTCACCACGGCGCTGTTCAACCAGGTGGCGCGGGAGGAGCCGGCGGCATTTCAATCTCTGCGTCACCTGCTGTTCGGCGGCGAGGCGGTCGAGCCGGGGGCGGTGGCGCGGGTGCTCGCGGCCGGAGCGCCGGAGCGGCTGCTCCACGTCTACGGACCGACCGAGAGCACGACCTACGCGACCTGGCATCGGGTGCGCGAGGTGCCGGCGGGCACGGCGACCCTGCCCATCGGGCAGCCGCTCGCCAATACGACGGCCTACGTCCTCGATCGCCGGCTGGACCTGGCCGCCCTGGGCGAGGTGGGGGAGCTCTGCCTCGGGGGCGAGGGCCTGGCGCGGGGGTATCTCGGCCATCCGGAGCGAACCGCCGAGCGGTTCGTGCCCCGTCCGTGGAGCGGGGCGCCGGGCGAGCGGCTCTATCGGACGGGCGACCTGGTGCGGCGTCGTTTCGACGGCGCGGTCGAGTTCGTGGGGCGGCTGGATCAACAGGTGAAGATCCGCGGTTTCCGCATCGAGCCGGGGGAGATCGAGGCGGCGCTGGCGGCGCTCCCGGAGGTCGCAGAAGGGGCCGTCCTGGCCCGCCGCGACGGGCCGGGCGAGCTGCGCCTGGTGGCCTATGTGGTGCCGGCAAGCGGGGTCCGGCTGCGCGAGGATCGGCTGCGGGAGGAGCTCCGCAAATCGCTCCCGGACTACATGCTGCCGGGGACGTTCGTCTTCCTGGACGCCCTGCCGCTGACGCCGAACGGCAAGCTCGACCGTGTGATGCTGGCGGCACTGGCGGCAGTGGCCGCGCTCCGTGCCTCCGGAGAGACCGGGGACGACGGTGGCGCCGTGGCGCCGCGCGATCCGGTCGAGGGAGTGCTGGCGGGGATCTGGGAGGCCGTCCTGGGCCGGGAGCGGGTGGGGGTGACCGACGACTTCTTCGCCCTGGGTGGGCATTCCCTCCTGGCCACGCAGGTGGTCTCGCGGATCCGGGAGGTGTTCCAGGTCGAGCTGCCCCTGCGGCAGCTCTTCGAGCGCCCCACGATCGCCGGCCTGGCGCGCGCGATCTCGATGGCAATGCCGGAGATACCGGCCCCGCCGATCCGGCCCGTCCCGCGTGGCGGGGATCTGCCGCTCTCCTTCGCCCAGCAGCGGCTTTGGTTCATCGACCAGCTGACGCCGGGCAACCCGGCCTACAACGTGCCCTGGGCGGTGCGCCTGGAGGGGGAGATCGACGTCCCGCTGCTCGCCGCGACTTTCGGCGAGGTGGTGCGGCGGCACGAGTCGCTGCGGACGGTGTTCGCGGGCTCGTCGCGGGGGCCGGTGCAGCGGGTCCGGGAGAGCCTGCCGGTATCACCGCTGGTGACCTCTCTGGAGGTGCTGCCGGAGGCGGTGCGGCCGGCGGAGGTGCGGCGCCTGGTCCGCGAGGAAGCCCTGCGCTCCTTCGACCTGACGCGGGGGCCGCTGCTGCGCTCCACCCTGCTCCGGCTCTCCTCTTCGGAGCACGTGCTGCTGCTGACGATGCACCACATCGTTTCGGACGGCTGGTCGATGGGGGTGCTGCTGCGGGAGATCGCGGCTCTCTATGAAGCGTTCTCGCGGCAGCAAGCCTCGCCCCTGCCGAAGCTGCCAGTACAGTATGCCGACTTCGCTCTCTGGCAACGGGAGTGGCTCTCCGGGGAGGTGCTCGAAACGCAGCTCGCCTACTGGCGCGAGCAGCTCGCCGGCGCCCCGACCCGGCTGGAGCTGGCGACCGACCGGCCGCGGCCGGCCTCCCCCGGCCACCCTGCCGGCTTGGCGCCGTTCCATCTGGACGGCGAGCTGTCGCGCGCCCTCGCGGCCTTCAGCCGCGCCCAGGGGGTGACGCTCTTCATGACTCTGCTCGCGGCGTTCGGCGCCCTCCTCGGCCGGACCGCCGGCCAGCCGGAGGTGCTGCTGGGCACGCCGATCGCCAACCGGACGCGGCGGGAGATCGAGGGGCTGATCGGGTTCTTCGTCAACACCCTGGTGCTG
>Ga0137403_10001885_pt1 | contig 26109 bp, 21 predicted proteins | sample CZOMad2_1_16fung_FD_122057 | JGI IMG/M metagenome (GOLD analysis project Ga0137403, IMG submission 122057) | Vadose zone soil fungal communities from Angelo Coast Range Reserve, California, USA - CZOMad2_1_16fungal (Hybrid Assembly) | ecosystem: Environmental > Terrestrial > Soil > Vadose zone... | reverse complement strand
CGGGCCGGGCAGGTGCGCCCGCTCTGCGTGTTCGACAAGGAGCGGATTTCCTACACCGCAAAGGTGACCGAGACGCAGTCCTGGCACGACATCCCGACCTGCAAGGAAGAGGGGCTCGACGTGCAGTATCTGATGCTGCGCGCCATGTTCCTGCCCGGCAAGGTCACGGCTGAGCAGGAGGCGTTCTACGCCGACCTGTTCCAGAAGGTGACGCAGACGCCTGAATATAAGGACTACATGGAAAAGCAGGCGCTGAAGCCGATCTTCCTCACCGGCAAGGACATGCTGAAGTTCCTCGAGGAGGACGACACGCTCAACAAATCGCTGATGACCGAAGCGGGATTTGTTGCAAACTGACTTGTTGCCTAGCGACCTCTGCTCTGGTCTGATGTCCAGCGAGGCATCTAGTATCATGGCGCTGGCGGATGACCGGATGATCCGCCCGAGCCTGTCGTCGGCCGGCGCAACGCGCCAAGCCGGCGGCGGGTGATGAGGGTTTGTTTGGTTGAGAGCGTTTTCGAGCGAAAGCCTGCCCCGGACTTGATCCGGGGTGGGTTACCGGTTCGCGTGAAGAGAACGCGTCAGAATAAGAGGCGAGAGCCTCCGTTCCGAATTTCATCGGAACGGAACGGCTCAAGGAATAAATGTCTGAGTCCGAACTAGAAATCGTCGTCGACGATCCCACCGCGCCGGAAGACGATTCCCCCGCGGTCGCCAGCGTCCGCATCGTCGACGTTGCCGTATCGATCCTGCTGCTGGCGCTCGCGGTCGCGCTCGGTTACGACAATTGGCGCACCGGCATCGGCTGGGATTCGACCGGCCCGCAGCCGGGCTATTTCCCTTTCTATCTGTCGGTGATCCTGGCCGGCGCGAGCCTCTATGGTCTTGTCACGTCCTATCTGTCGCGCCAGGAGGTCTCCGAAACCTTCGTCACCCGAGCGCAGCTTCGCCGGGTCATGGCCGTGTTCGTGCCGACGCTATTGTTCTGCCTGGTGACGCAGTTCCTCGGGCTCTATGTCGCGAGCTTTGTCCTGATCGCCGGCTTCATGCGCCTGGTCGGCAAGATCGCGTTATGGAAGTCGCTGCTGACGGCGTTGCTGTTCACCGCGCTGATGTTCGTCACTTTCGATATCGCGTTCGACGTCATCATGCCCAAGGGACCGCTGGAAGCGGCCTTTGGTTACTGACGAGTTGATATGCCTACTCCCGTCATTGCGAGGAGCGAAGCCGACGAAGCAATCCAGGGCCGCGCTCATAGCACTGGATTGCTTCGCGGAGCCTGTCATCGGGCGGCGCCTTGCGCCGACCCGTTGGCTCGCAATGACGACAACTGGATCAATTGATGGAAGCGTTCGGCCTACTGCTGCACGGCTTTGCCGTCCTTATGACCTGGAAGACGCTGGCGCTGATGATGGTCGGGCTGGTGCTCGGCATTTTCGTCGGCGTGCTGCCGGGGCTTGGCGGCCCCAACGGCGTGGCGATCCTGCTGCCGCTCACTTTCACGATGGACCCGACCTCGGCGATCGTGATGCTGTCCTGCATCTATTGGGGCGCGCTGTTCGGCGGCGCCATCACCTCCATCCTGTTCAACATCCCGGGCGAGGCCTGGTCGGTCGCGACCACCTTCGACGGCTATCCGATGGCGCAGCAGGGGCAGGCGGCCGAGGCGCTGACGGCGGCCTTCACCTCGTCGTTCATCGGCTCGCTGGTCGCGGTGCTTCTGATCACGTTCCTGGCGCCGGTGATCTCGTCATTCGCGCTCAAATTCGGGCCGCCGGAATTCTTCGCGGTGTATCTCCTGACGTTCTGCTCCTTTGTCGGGCTCGGGCGCGAGGACAAGCACAAGACCGTGATCTCGATGGCGCTCGGCCTGTTGCTCGCGGGCGTCGGCATGGACACCGTGTCCGGGCAACTGCGCATGACGTTTGGCTCAAGCGAATTGCTGCGCGGGATCAATTTCCTGGTCGCGGTGATCGGCCTGTTCGGCATCAGCGAAATCCTCTTGACGATGGAAGAGCGGCTGGCGCTGCGCGGCCACGCCGCCTCCATCTCGCTGCGCGTCGTGCTGTCGGTGTGGAAGGATTTGCCGAAATACTGGATGACGCTGCTGCGGTCCTCCTTCATCGGCTGCTGGCTCGGCATCACGCCGGGCGGCGCGATCGCGGCGTCCTTCATGGGCTATAATCTCGCCAAGCGCTTTTCGAAGGATCCGGACAGTTTCGGCAAAGGCCGCATCGAGGGCGTGTTCGCGCCGGAAACCGCGGCGCACGCCTCGGGCACCGCGGCGCTGCTGCCGATGCTGGCGCTTGGCATTCCCGGCTCCGGCACCGCCGCGATCCTGCTCGGCGGCTTGATGGTGTGGGGGCTCAATCCCGGGCCGCTGCTGTTCATCGAGCACAAGGATTTCGTCTGGGGCCTGATCGCCTCGATGTATCTCGGCAATGTCGTCGGCCTCGTGCTGGTGCTCACCACGGTGCCGATCTTCGCCTCCATCCTGCGGGTGCCGTTCGCCGCGGTCGCGCCGATGATCGTGGTGTCCTGCGCGATCGGCGCCTACGCGATCCAGAACGCGATGTTCGACATCTGGCTGATGCTGGGCTTCGGCGTGGTCGGCTATGTCTTCAAGAAGATCAGCATCCCCTTGGCGCCGTTCACCTTGGCGCTGGTGCTCGGCAGCCGCGCCGAGGACGCGTTCCGTCTGTCGATGATCGGCTCCGGCGGCGACATGAAAGTGTTCTGGTCCAACGGTCTGGTCGGTTCGATCACCACATTGGCGATCGTGCTGTTGTTCTGGCCATTGATCGGCAAGACCTTGGACAGCGTGGGGCGGTTGTGGCGGCCGGCGAAGGCTGCAGGCTAACCTCCGCCTGGTTCTCGATGAGCCGGATTGGCTTGGCGTCAGCTTCCAATCCAAACTCGCGAAACTGCGATCCGAATAAACTGGGGGCTGTGGCCCGGGGGTGACAGCCCGTGGGGCTTCAGTTCCATATATTGATTCCATTGATTTCTTATTTTCGAGGACATTCATGACGCGGACTTTGATCGCAGGTGCGGCACTCGCCTCCTTTGTTGCAAGCAGCGCATTCGCCGCCGATCTTCCGGCAAGGGTCTATACCAAGGCACCCCCTGCGGCGGTCGTCTATGGTTGGACCGGCTTCTATGCCGGTCTCAATGGCGGCTATAGCTGGGGTCGGTCACGGGCAACCGTCGGCGCGGCACCCCTATTGGTCACGACCGGTCAGAATGTGAATGGCGGTCTTGGCGGCGGCCAGATCGGGTACAATTGGCAGCTCGACCAACGATGGCTCGTTGGCCTAGAGGCGGATATTCAAGGCACAGGCGAGCGCGGGCGGGCCACCGATCCGTTGGGGTCTCTCAGGATCGGCTCCATCGGCATCACGGGAAGCGCCAACAGCAGCACCGACTTTCCGTGGTTCGCGACGTTCAGGGGCCGCGCCGGCATTCTTGCCGATCCCAGCCTGTTGCTTTACGCGACAGGCGGCCTTGCGGTCGGCGAGGTCAAGTTCGGGACGCAGGCGACGCTGACCGCGCAGTTGTTCGACGGCAACAGCAACGCGACCATCGGCGCGCCGGTCACGGTCGTCGGACCAGCCTTCTCGGAAAGCCAGACGCGCGTCGGCTGGACCGCCGGCGCGGGCATCGAGAAGAAGTTCAATCCGAATTGGTCTGCGAAGCTGGAGTACTTGTATCTCGATCTCGGATCGAAAACCTATTTTGGCGGAACGGCGGCGCAGACGGATGTGAGCTTCCACGATCACATCGTCCGCGCCGGCTTCAACTATCAGTTCACCGCGGCGCCGGTCGTCGCCAGATACTGATCCCAGGCCAGGTGATCAAACCGGCAAAAGCCCCTGATTTCCGGGGCTTTTGACGTTTGGTGGCCGATGCGGCTTACACCACCTTGCGCTGCCTCAGGTCCGCGATCTCATCCCGGCCGAAGCCGAATTCGGCGAGAACCTCCTCGGTCTGCTCGCCGAATTCCGGCGGCGGCGCCGCCATCTTGCTTGGCGTGCGCGACAGCTTGACCGGCTGGCCGACCAGGCGGATGTGGCGCTTCTCCTCGTTCGGCACGTCCTGGGCCATGCCGAGATGCTTGACCTGGGCGTCCTCGAACATCTGGTCGATCGCATAGATGGGCCCGCAGGGCACGCCGGCGGCGTTGAGGTCCTTGACCCAGGTCTCGGTGGATTTCTTCTCGGTGAGCTTGTTGATCGCGGCGTTCAGCGCGTCGCGGTTCTTGGAGCGTGCCGGCGCGGTGGCGTAGTCGGGATCGGCGATGAACTCGGGCGCGCCGAGCGTCTGCGCGCAGCGTTCCCAGATCCGTCCTCCCGTGGTGGCGATGTTGATATAGCCGTCGGAGGTCTTGAACACGCCGGTCGGGATGCTGGTCGGATGGTTGTTGCCGGCCTGTTTCGCCACGTCCTTTTCCATCAGCCAGCGGGCCGCCTGGAAATCCAGCATGAAGATCTGCGCTTGCAACAGCGAGGTTTGCACCCACTGGCCCTCGCCGGACACCTCGCGCTCCAAGAGTGCGGTCAGGATCCCCATCGCGCAGAACAGGCCCGCGGTCAGGTCGGCCACGGGAATGCCGACCCGCATCGGGCCTTCGCCGGGCGCGCCGGTGATCGACATCAATCCGCCCATGCCTTGCGCGATCTGATCGAAGCCAGGGCGCTTGTGATAGGGGCCGTCCTGGCCGAAACCGGAGATGCTGCCATAGACGATGCGCGGGTTGACCTTGCGCACGCTCTCATAGTCGATGCCGAGCTTGGTCTTGACGTCGGGCCGGAAATTCTCGACGACCACGTCGGCCTGTTTCGCCAGCCGCATGAAGACCTCGAGGCCCTTGGGGTCCTTCAGATTGAGCGTCATCGCCCGCTTGTTGCGGTGCAAATTCTGGAAATCGGAACCGCGGCGCGGGCCGCCCATCTGCTCCTCGCCATCGGCAAGCAGCGCGTCGATCTTGATGACATTGGCACCCCAATCCGCGAGCTGGCGGACGCAGGTGGGGCCTGCGCGAACTCGGGTCAGATCGAGCACGGTGAAGCGGGACAAGGCTTGGGAGGCACGCAGGAAAGCCATACGACGGACTCCGGGACGGGAAGGGCCGATCCCCTGTTTAATGGGTTAAATCCGCCGTGAATTCAACATCGGATCGCGGCGCCCGACTGCGCAACCTTGAAACCTGGGCTCGGATGCCGTGCCGCGGAGCGGCCTTGGGTTGTCAAGCCTTTGCCGGCTGAGTGCCTCTCGAACCATCTGAATGGCGCCCCATATCCGACAGCGTGCATGACGCGTTCGATTCCCTTCCAGTCATTGAGCAATGAGGACGTCGCTCATGTCGGCCCGATGGTTCAGATCGCCGATGGGAGTTGTAAGCAGGTCTCCAAGTATGGGCAACTCCGGATCGCGCCATGTTTTCGGGACTTGAAAAGCCTGCAGGGCTTAGCGACGGCACTTCCGATGCCAGCGAAGACCTTTATTTGCCTCCAAGCGTCTCGGCGTAGCGCGACCATGTGAAGGATCGCGGCGAGAACGATCGGCAACAGGTGGTACTTCCGGACAATAAAAGTGATTGCGGTCGACGAAACGTTGTCGTTCGGTGGCGTAAAGGTTAGGGCCACATAGCTGTCCAGGACCAAAAATCAGCTCCAAGGCCGTATCTGGATTCGTTCCGGCGGCACGATGATGCGCGACGATGCGGCGCGCGCACCTTTTCATGCGTTGGTATAAAAATTTGCGAACGGCGTCCTCTTGCCGGTGTTCGCGATCGAATCCAGCGGCACCGCCGCTAGTCCGGCTCTGTGAGCGGGCCGATCCATGAAGGGAGCGCGTTTGCGAGCACCAGTTCGAGCGCTTCGACCGAATGCTGATCGCTGAAAGCGTCGAAAGCAAAGCGATCCTTTGGCTGCGCGGTAAGCCAGCAGAGCTTTTCCAGAATGGCCTTCGCGTTGCCCTCGGGCGCGACGGCGCCGATGTTGGCGTAGCCGACGCGCTCACCCATCAGGGACTTTTCCGACACCAGGATCGGGCGGCGAAAGCCGGCCGATTTGGTGAGTGAATTCGACGAGCTGCCGAAGCCTTGATAGACGGCGTAGACGATGTCGCTTGCCATGATCAGGCTGTTATAGTCGCGTTCGCTCGCGATGTATCCTTGGGAGAGATGGACGTTTTCGGGCGGTCGCGTATAGAACGATCGAATGCGGCCTTTGTGCTCGCCGAAGCTCTCCCAATGGACCTCGCCGATCAGCGCGAAGAAGAAGCGGTCGGGATCGGCGGCGGCGATGACATCGAGCAGCGTCGAGATGCCCTTATGTGCGGCGATGGAGCCGATCTGCAGCACGATCGTCCGGCTGCCTGCGCGTTTGCGCAGGTCGCGGGCGAGGCTCGACGGTTGGGCCGGAGCTTCCAGATCGGCCACATCCGGAGCGAGCGCGAAATGCAGCTGCGGTGTTGCGTCGGCGTAGGCGGGGATGCCCGAAGGCACCAGGAAGACGCCGCCTCGTGCATTCCTTGATTTGAAGTAGCCCTCGATGTCCGCGTTCGGGTGGCCCGCCAGCCGCGGATGAAACAGGATTCCGATCCATGGCCGCGAGCCGGGACGATCGAGTGCGGCGATATTTCGCCGCCGCTCGGCCATCAGGTCGAGATAGAGGAAAAACACCAGATCAGGCGCCGGCCCTCCCTGGACCGAAATGGCGCCATGAACGCATTCGACCAGGTCCGAGAAGCGTATTCGGCCGACATCGAAATAGAACGGCAGGTTCAGGGCCCGCGCGAGCCGGGTCTGCAGCAAGCGGCGACCCAGCGCGCGCTCAATCCGACCGATTTGATGCCGAATTGACGAGGGAATACACGCGAACAATGCGCGATGAGGCACACGCAAACATCGCGTCAGAATGCCCGGCAGTCCCTCGTCCTGCCAGACAAGCCGTGTGCGCTGCATCGGGCTCATTTTCGATCGCGCGGAAGTGCCGGTTGATCTCTCCGTGTGACATGCAGGATCAGATGGGACAAATGTCCGAGCTTGATCGAACGACATGAATTTGAAGGATGGCCCCAACGCCGGATTGCAGCGCGCGAGATAATCGGTCGTGTCGCCATCGGCTTTGGCTAGAAGAACCACTTGATGTCCGAGTTCCAGAAGGGCCCTGGAATAAAGGCGCGCGTAGGCGTCCAGATGGCCGCGTCCCGAGATCGGATTGACAAGAAAAATGGATTTCATCGGCTGATTCTTGGACGGAGACTTTGCTTGATTGATGCTGGTCGAACGGTTCAGTCGAGCACGGTACGGTTCAGTTGTTCCGGCTGCCCAATCCTGACGCCGGTGTACCAGCACAGTTTCGAATCATCCATGTCGGTTGCTGGTTCCTTCGAAATTATAGCCGCGACAACCTCCGAGGTCACATGCATCGGGCGATGGAAGGAGAGCGATTCAAAATCAGCCGAACGGTGGATGGACCGGAAATGGTGCGGCATCACGGTAGGGCGTGTAACCCGATACGCGGAAGGCCGGCACCATGGCCGCGATCGCGCCTGAGTCGGTGGCCAAATAGACATCATCGAACAGCCGGCCGATCCCGCTGATGCTGTACCGGTCGATGCGCCGCGCTCGATGGCGCGTCGCTGCCTGCGCTAAAGTTGCAGGGCATGACCACGTCCCGCGATAGGATTTACGAGAAAAATCGATTTCATCGGCTGATTCGTGGAACTAGCCTGATCGACCCTAACCGAAGCTCCATCTATCCAGTACAGGCTGTTCCTAGCCAATCGCTCAGGTCCAGCATCACGTGATCTACCAGCGCCTTTCCGGCGCTGGCGCGCTCGCAGCGTCAAAGGATCTTTCTTTGCCATAGTATTGACGGGCTCTCGTATACGCCCATTTCGAACAAGTGCTGCTCTAGTTTCCAGGAGGCAAGCAAGTTGTGCGTTGGCGATAGTGCGGCGGCTATTTCGTCCTTTGCAATTACTCTCGCGGCTAGCTTGTAGATATATCCATCGCGAGCGACGCTCTGCACGAACGGTTGCTCCCGGTCGGAGAACGGTGTCCGGCAAATCATGATCAGGTCAGATTGCGAGGCGGCAGCCAGCGGCGTCTTCCAGTCACTTAGATACTGCAGCGATCCACTAAAGAGCGCGAGATCATATCGAAGCGGTTCAATTTCTCTTAAGAAACGTATCTTTGACGATTTGACTCCCTCGTTTGCAGCGACTTGCTCTTCTGCCTCCACGACGGTCCACCTCTCCTCGACGGATTCCTTAAAGTAGGAACTAACGACGGCTTTCATCCGACCGGCGCCGCCGCCAAAGTCGAGCACGTTTATCTCCGCGCCCTTCTTCCTAAGCGCGGCCAAGGCGACGGCCGCGAGTATGGGAGCGTCAAAATCTCTCAAATCGTCCAACGGGACCTGATCGGAGAACGCCCCACACAGATTAGGATCGTTGTAACTCCGGCCGGCATCTTCCTGAGCTGCCCGAAATGAAGGGCGCGGTGAACAGGAAAGCGGCTGGGGAACGTGAGGCCTCTCCGCGGCCTGTAGTGAACGACGAGAAGCTCGCCAAAGACTGACGGCTGAATAAAGCGATGGCGGCGCAATCTGCCTCACCGCAAATTTGATCGTTTCGGCGAAAGTCACCATCGTTGTTCCTTTCTTCCTCTTTCTGCCAAAGGAAAGTATTTCTATGACTATGCAATCGGTTGGATCAAGGTCGACTCTTGAAACACCGGAAAGCAACGCGCCGCCCTTCTCATTCGGGGGAGGGCCGCGCCTATTGGCTATGTGGATGGAGAACGGTTGGCAAGACCGCTTTTTACAGCTAGAGCGACGGCTCGTTTTGGTAAACGTTAGAGTTGAAGCCATCTTTAGGTTACTAGGCGAGCCAATCAAGTCTGCCTGGAGTGCTCGCTATGGACATTCTTCAGAAAGGAATTCAAAAAGCTGTCAATACAAAAACGATGTCTGCTCGTCAGGATTCGTATCCGCGAAACTGCAACCTTCGCACGAAGGCGACGTAATGTGGACGGTTTAAGACATCTCGGCAAAAGGGCTTCGAAAGCATTGATCATCAGGGTGTCCAATATGTTATGTGCTTAGCAATCGCGGACTTGGTGATGATCGGGCGATCTTTCGAGGCAGATCCTGAGATTCCGAGTAGGAATGGCCTGTGCCAACAAAGTCAGCAGGAACTTCGTGCGAAATATTTTGAATGCCGGTGGAATGAAAGGCTGCATTGGAATTCGAACGAATCAGGTGCTCTCTATCGTGATGGCATCGATCGTACTTTCGGCCTGGCTCATCGGACCACAGGTGATCCGTGCCTCCTGGGGCATTATCGACGACCATGACACGCTGAAGATGATTGGCGCCGGTAACCATCATCTTCCACTCGACCAATATTTCCATGTCATGTTCACGCAGACCGAGATGGGGATGATCGGCCACTACCTCCGCTTTCGCCCGTTTTACTATCCAGCGCTGCTCGGCGAGGCCGTCGTGTGGGGCGACAATGTCCATCTCTGGTATGCCTGTCGTGTCGGATTGCTGGCGATCTTCATCGCCGGCATCTGGGCGGCCATCGCACGGTACCTCGGCATCATCGTCGGTCTGTGCGTCGTTCTCCTGGTCATGAGGGGGTCGTATTGGGGCGATGTGTGGGCTCGTCTCGGTCCCGGCGAAATCTATGGTGCCGCCGGACTGGGATTGTGGCTCGTCGGCCTCGACGGGATGTTCGCGTCGACCGACAATCGTTTCCGCAACCTGAGCATGCTCGCGGTGACCGTGGGCACCGTCATGATGGTCGGCAGCAAGGAAACCTTGTTCCCGTTCGCCGGCTACTCGATCTGTGTGTTTGCGATTGCCGTCTATTTGCGGCGCGATTCGCTGGCCGCCAAGGTCCATCTCGGCCTGTTGCTGATCTATAGCGCGATGACGGCCGCCATCATCGGTCTCGCGCTGTCGCGCGCCGGCGAGGATTTTTTAGGCCGGCCGGTCGGAATGGCGGAGCGCGTGGTGCAGATCGTCGCACCATTGACGGCCTCCGTGGAGAAGTTCGTCGTGCCCGCGCTGCTGTTGCTCACCCTGACAGCGGCGTTCACGCGCTGGCGGCCGGCAGAAAGAGCCGACTTTCGTGACAGCTGGTTGAGGCCCGCTCTGGTCTATTCCGTGGGCGTCGTTCTGTTCTGGAGCCTCTATCTCTCGCAATATGTCGGCTATAACGGCCAATGGCCCACCGGCTATCGATACGACTTCCCCGGCCTGCTGGCCATTCCGGGGTTCGTCGTCGGCAGCGTGATGTTCCTGGTCGCGGTGTCGCGACCCTATCCCTTGCTCGGTCGCGCGATCCGGGGGGCCGCCGTCGCGGCGGCGTTCGCGATCATCGTCCTTTCGCTCAGGGCAATCCCGTTCCCGCTATCGAACGCTGTCGCGGAAAATATCGGCCGAACCGCGAAATTTCAAGAAGCCTTGGGTGAGCTGGCGGAACTCGCCAAGAAGGACCCGCAGCAGCCGATTATCCTTCGGGCGAATGGCGCCTGGAGCTACGAGAAAATTGTTTCGGTGGCAGTCTATCTGCACAATTACTACAACATAGCCAATCCGATTGCCGTGAAGTTCTATTCCGATGGCAATCCCGATCTGAAATACGTCAGCCTCGGAGAGATTATCAAGCTGTGGCAGCGAGATGGCCGGCAAGGACAGCTTGTCCCGTTCGGCTCGATCGCCGAACGTGCGGGATCGAGTTGCCTGAGCATTGGGATCAACGGTTCTGCGGAGCCCGGCTGCGGCGCCGGATTCGAAATGTAGGCGCCGTTGCGCCCGTCCTACGCGACCTGTCGCTTGTGGCGCTTCCAATCCGGACGGGAATAGCGAGGGGCGTTGACATCGCACCCTGCAACCGAGGCTCTTTGTAGCGATCCATCGCTAATCGCTCGCGGCCGTCTTGGGAATCTCGACGACGATTGTAGCGAGAAGCTGCCGATAAATCGCATTGTCGGGAATGGTAACCGTCATCCCGTTGGGTTGAGCCAATTGGTCGTGCGCGGCGCGATCTCGCAACGTCTCAATATCTCTATAACTGCCGCGAGCAAAGACAATGTAGCGGTAAGGGCGAACCACATGAGCAAAGGAAGATATGTCCTTGCTTGGCTCTTTCTCGCGTTCATGGACGTATGATTGAAGCCCCGCAAGTTGAAGAACGAACTCCTTCACGAAGGCTTTGCCGGACAGCCCATAGGTCCACAATCTGGCTTCACCTTCATCCAGCGGTAACGCGTCGATCGTCGCCTCGTCGGCTTTCATGGGCCCCGCGAAGCGACTCTGACCCGCCGACCTCGCAAGGCCCAACCGAAATGTATCTGGGACGGTAAAAAGAACCGCGATCGCTACGATGATCGCGAAGCCGCGTCGCTCGAGCACCGGCTTCAACATGAACGGCAGAAAGCAGCTGACCGCAGGCACATAGTAATAAGCACGGAAGTGACTGAGGACGGCCAGGCTTGCAAGACTCGACGATATTGCCAAGGCAACGCCCCACAGCAGCGTCCGATCGTCCAAGGTCCCCGCTCGCCATTTCGAGAAAATGACATAGGCCAGGGCAACCGCTGCGCCGGCGATCGCAAATGGTAACGTTGTCGACGAGATCAACATCAGCGCGGAATAAATCTGATCGAGCGAGAAATTGTGACCAGGGGTACCTCCGAGAACGCCCGTATGCAAGAAAAGATCTGCGTGGCCCTTGATCAGGGCGCCGAACTCGCGGCTGCCTTCGGCAGCCAGCAATACGATAGCCCACAATGCGGAGAAGGATCCGAGCATGATCAAAATCCGCTTGCCCAGATATTTGAATTTCAATCCTAGCGGCGCGTCGTAGCGCGCAGCCATCGCGCAAGCGAGTGCCAGGCCTCCTCCAAGAAGGGACAGATATGGAGGCTTTATCAAATACCCCAGCGCCGCTGCGCCACCAACATAAACCCAGGGCAGCTGGGCCTCTTTTGGGGAAGAAACGACCTTGTTGACACACCAGAAAAACAACACTGCCGATGGCAGAGCAAAAGTTTCGTTGCCCAACGAGGTCAAGCCATAGGTCAACGACCAGGAATCAACCGCGAAATAGGACGAAATTGCGATGAGACGCTTCCAGGGGGCGAGGGAGTCCAGCACAAAATACGCGCCAACGACGGACGCCATAGCGACCAGGCCGGCGGCGATTCTTGTCGCGAAGTAGAAGGCATTCGGCTCAGCGAGCGCATAGGAGACCGCGTCGCGGTGACCCGTCAAAAGAGCGACGGCGCGCAGACATAACCAGCTGACAATGTAGAGCGGGACACCTGGGTGATTTCCAAGCCCGGAATCGGGAAAAGCCAAGCCGTCCCGCAATCTCACTTCGAGATTGAGGGCGTGAGCCAGTGACAGATATGCATATTCGTCGCCGCAGTACCAAAATTCGATGGGCCAGACGGTGACAATGTAGATCCAGGCAGTCACCAGCACGGCCACAAGAGCGAGCAGCGCATAGTAATTGAACGTGTTCCGGAAATGCATTTTCACTGCTGACAATCAGTTCAATAACTAGGGTGCGCTGTCGTTTTCGGACGGAGCCGTTGGAAGCCCGCCATGATGCTAGAAAATTTTCTTCGTTCGTCGTCGGAGAATAAACTGGTAATAGTAGAAGCTAGAAACCGCAGCTTAAGATACTGCGATGCTTCAGTAAACGCCTTTGGTTGGTTAGGGCGCGATGTTACGCACAGCGAACCGGCAACAGATCAGCGAGACGGCGACCCTTGTCCCCTGCAGATAGGGTGCTGACGAACGTAGTACTTATGGATGAGTCGTTGAGGCTGCAATCCGCACTGCGGCACGCCCTAGCGGCAGGTGCCGAGCGTGTAGTATTGAGCGCCGAAGGGCAGCAGCGAGAACAGGCGGTCGACTTTCCGCAGCAGGGCGCCTGCCGGCGGGATCGAGAAAATATATCGGGTGCTGATATCGCCGAAGCCGGCGTCCCGCAGTAGCGTCTCGGAGTCGCGCCGTTGCAGCAGGATCGCGTCCTTGTCGAACGCGCAGGTGTTGACGACGTGCCGGGTCACCGGATTGAGCGGATTGTGCTCGAAAATCGCAAACAATCCGCCGGGACGAAGCACGCGGCGGATGTCGTCGACAAGTGCTGGCCGCTGCGCGACGGGAACGTGATGAAACACGTTGACGGCGAACGCTGCGTCCATTGACCGATCGGCGAACGGCAGATGGATGCCGTCGAACACGTCGTAGCGGATGTCCGGGTTGGTCTGGCGGGCGACGGCGATGCTTTCGGCGGAAACATCGATGCCCGAAAGCTTGCCGACGCGTCCGACAAGCTGCTTGTGGGCGTTGGCGATGCCGCAGCCGACGTCGAGCAGCTCGACCTTGCCGGCTCCGCCCAGGCGGGCGTCGAGGATATCGACCAAATATTCGTTCTTGACCCGGGCGAAGAAGTCGATGTCCATCCCCGAAAAGCTCAGGGCCTTGTTGATCTCCTCATTATAGTTCGCGGTGTAGGCGTCGAACTCAGGAGCGTCGGTTCTGTCGGGATTTGCCATCTGCACTCACCATCGCTTCCAAGGAGCGGAGCCGGAGGCCCATAGATCCTCGAGGTCGCGCCGGTCACGCAGCGTGTCCATGGCCTTCCAGAACCCGGAGTGGCGGAAGGCCACGAGCTGTCCGTCCGCGGCGAGCCGCTCCAGCGGCCGACGCTCCCAGGTGGTTTCGTCAGCCTCGATATAGTCGATCACGCCAGGTTCGAGCACGAAAAATCCGCCGTTGATCCATCCCATCTCGGCGTCCGGCTTTTCGTGGAAGCGCGACACCGCGTCGTTGCCGTCCATGTCGAGAATGCCGAAGCGGCCCGGGGAGGGAACCGCGGTCACGGTCGCCAGTTTGCCGTGGCTGCGGTGGAACGCGATCACCTCGGCGATATCGACGTTTGCGACCCCGTCGCCATAGGTGAGACAGAAGGTGCCATCAAGATAGGGGCCGACGCGCTTGATGCGCCCGCCGGTCATCGTGTTCAGGCCGGTGTCGATGATCTTGACCGTCCAGTCGTCGAGCGACTTCGGCGTGAGATAACGCACCTCGCGCGTGGCGGTGTGGATCTCGATGTCGTTGGTCTCCAGGAAATAGCTGGCGAAGTAGCGCTTGATCATCGACGCCTTGTAGCCGGCGCAGATGACGAAATCATTCAGCCCGGCGGCCGAATAGAGCTTCATCACGTGCCACAGAATCGGCAGGCCGCCGATCTCGACCAGGGGCTTCGGGATGAGATCGGTCTCCTCCGAAAGACGCGTGCCGAATCCGCCGGCGAGAATGACCGCCTTCATCTGGATGTTCCCGGAGTTTTCATCTGTCATCTCATCCGCCCGGTCGGAAATCGTCCTGGTTCAGGATGTCGATCACCGGTCCATCATAGCTGTATTGCTTGAGATAACTGCGTATCTCGGCCGGAATGTGCCATGCCAGATTGAGCAGCGGATGATCGCCGCGCGGCGCCGCGAACAGTTCATCGTCCGAGCCGATTGGAATGCGGGTCCCCGGCAGATAATGCCCGATCTTCATCGAGCCCGGCTTTTCATGGACGATCGAAATCGCGTTCTCGTCGAGCGCCAGGAGCTTGATCAGGATCGCGGCGCGACCGGGGAACGCCTTGCCGCGCAGCGGGCCGTGCTGTTGAACCAGCGTCTTCAGTTCGCCGCCCTTCTTGTCGCGCCAGCGCGTGACGCCGTTGCGCAGCGCCGCGAAGTCTTCGTCGAAATGCGCCTCTCTTGCTTCCACGTCGCGGACTGCGGCGGACTTTAGACCCGAGGCCGCCTTGCCGGCGAAGATGCGGATGTTGCCGCCGTAGCGCGCCGGAAATTGCACGTCGATGAGGTTGAGCCCGAGCGCGCGCGCGATGAACTCGAACGAACGGTAGCTGTAGGTTCGCGGATGCTCATGATAGAAGGTGTCGAACTGATTGGTCAGCAGCACCGAGCCGAGATAGTGGTTTTCGATCACCAGCACCGTATGGTCGCCGATCAGGCGTTTCAGCGCGGCGATCACACCGCCCAGGTCCTCGATATGCGCGAACACGTTGGTGAAGGTGATGAAGTCAGGCTTGCCGTGAGCGGCGACGATCTGGTCCGCGGTCGCCTCGGTGAAGAAATCATGGATCGTCACATGTCCCTTCGCGGCGCAGTCCTGCGCGGCGGAGGTGGGCTCGACGCCGATGGTGACGGCTCGCCTCTCTCTGAAGAAGTCGAGCAGGCTGCCGTCGTTGCAGCCGATATCGACGACCTTTTTTCCTGCGAGCGAACCGAAGCGTTGCTCGCAGGAATCGACGAGGCTTTTCATTCCGGACAGCACGTCGGCCGTGAAGCGCGAACGATAGTGATAGCTTTCCGGAAACAGCTCCCGCTTCGGCACCTGGAAGCGCTGGTGCGCGGTGCGGCAGTTGTCGCAGTAAAGGATCTCGATGGGATATTCGGCGCAGACACGCGGGCTTCCGATGGCAACCAGGTCGTCGCACATCGGGTGCGCGCCGAGATCCAGCACGGAGGAGAGCGTGCGGTTGCCGCAGACCTCGCAATGATCGATTTCGTTCGCCTGCACCGTCTTCAAGTTCATTCGACATCCATCCGGCCGCGCGGGCCATGAACAAAGTCCAATTTCGTGAAATCCTTACTGACTTCATCGGTGTGCTTTGTCAAAGGCTGAAACGCCATCTCATGGTGATGGCGTGTTCCGATGGCGGATAAGTCACAAGCGCTTTCCGCAATTTGCTAGTACGGTTGACGGATGTTGGGACGGTAGCGATGAGGATATCTGTTATCGGCGGCGGGCGATGGGCGCGAACCATTGCCGCGGTGCTGTGCGGACTGCCGCATCGCTCCGATCGGATTACGCTGCATTCGCCGAGTAATTTTTCAGGTCTCGCAGCGTGGGTGGCGCAGCCGCGATTCCACGGGCGGTTGCAGGCGGCGGAGGTCTGGCCCCCGTTTCGAGCCGGCCCGGATCGCCCGGAAGCCGTCATTGTCGCCAACCGCGTCGACCAGCACTTTGCGGCCGCCGCCAGCGCCTTGAGCGCGGGTATACCGGTATTGGTCGAAAAGCCAGTATCGCCTTGGGTCCGCCATGTCAAAGAGCTCGGCGATATCGCGAGCGCCCATGCAAGCGTGCTGGCGGCCAGCCACGTCTTTCTTTTTGCTCGCTATTTTCAGGCCTACGCGGAGGCGGTGGCGGCGCTGGGCGAGCCGCGAAGCCTGCGTTTCGTCTGGACGGACGGCACCGCGGACGTCGTTCGCGATGAGGCCAAGAGCTATGACGCCGCCGTCACCGTCTTCGATGATGTCCTGCCTCACATCCTGCCGATGATCGGCCGGTTGCAGTTTCGCGATTGCACACTTTGTTCCATGGATGTTCAGCGTGGCGGTGCGCGATTGGAGATCGGTCTCCAATCCGGCGCGCGGCCAGTCTCGTTGCTGGTCGCGCGCAACGACGATGGCCGCCGCCGCCTGATCGAAATCGTCACCGACAACGGCGTTGCGACGCTCGATTTCGCGAATGAGCCGGGCACGATCGCAACCTCCCATGAGCGGCGAAACGGCGATCCCCTGTGGGACACCGCGCCGCGACCGCTCGCGACGATGCTGACGGCGTTCCTGGCCGCGGCCGAAGGCGGCCCGCTCGATCCGCGGCTGTCGCCAGCGCTGGCAACCGCGAGCGCGTCGCTCGCCGGCGCGATGCGCGGCGCTTACATCGAACATCAGGTTCGCTGGCTGGAACAGCGACTGGGCGCGCCGTTGGATTCCAGCCTGCATTACGCGCTCGCGGAGTTGAGCGGCGAGGGGCGGGGCGACGGGGACACGGTCTCCGCAGCCTGGTCCGGGATCAAGGACAGCGTGGCGCTCAGGTCGTTCCTGTCGGGAAGCCCGCTGTGGTCGGAGACGGAATCAGGCCAGGTAACGGGCGATCTGTGAGCGCATCAATTCCAGCGCATTCTTGCCGTTGGCGAAATCGGCATACCATTGCGCCGTCCAGGCAATCGTCTCGGTCGCATCAAGGCGCGGCCGCCATGGCAGCGTACGTGCCGCGAGCTCGCTGTTGATGCGCAGCACCTGCTTTTCCGAAGGGAACGACCCTTCGGCCTGCTGCCACGCGTTCGCATTGCCCAGCCGTTCGCTGATCGCGGACGCGACCTGCGCGACCGTCATCGACTCATTCGTCAACGGACCGAAATTCAGCGCGGGGGGATCGGCGACGCCACGCGCGGCGAGGTATTCCGCGTAGGTGAAGTAACCGGCCAGGCAGTCGAGGACATGCTGCCAGGGCCGTGTCGCCGCGGGATATCGCAATTCGACAGCGACGCCGTTGCGGGCGGCCCGGTAGAGGTCCGGAACGAGCCTGTCGCTGGAAAAATCGCCGCCCCCGATCACGTTGCCGCCGCGCGCCGTCGCCAGCGGCACGCCGGCCGGGGAAAAGAAGCTCTCCGCGTAGCTTCTGACGGCGATTTCGGTGGCGCCCTTCGACGCGCTATAGGGGTCGCTGCCTCCGAGCGGCGCGTTTTCGGCGAACGCCGTTCCGGCTTCCGGATTGGCATAAACCTTGTCGCTGGTCACCACCAGAACGGCGCGCAGCTTCACGCTCGCGCGAAGCGCCTGCAGCAGGTTCACGGTTCCAAGGATGTTGCTTGCGAATGTCCCCACGGGATCGCGATAGCTCTCCCGAACCTGCGCTTGCGCCGCCATGTGCAGGACGATCTCGGGCTCGGCCGCGCTGCAGATCCGGGCGACATCCGAGGCGTCGCGAAGATCGGCATGAATGCTCTCGATCGCCACGTCTCGTCCGACGCTCTGCCACAGATTGGGATCGGTCTGAGGCTCGAGCGCGAAGGCCGTCACGTCAGCGCCGAGATCCGCCAACATGACACTCGCCCAGGCCCCCTTGAAGCCGGTTTGTCCGGTCAGCAGGACGCGGCGTCCACGCCAGAAGTCTCCACGCCAGAAATCTGGGATCATATGAAGCTATCCCGACTCGGGGCGTCGCCCGGCAACGAGGAGGCGGGCGAACCGATCATGGTTTCTGCGGGCTGGATAGGCCAGCGCCGATGTTCGCGGTGGCTTCGACCGTGACAAGCGGCCTGAAGCGGACCTGCTGATAGATCCGGCTGACATATTCTCCGATGATGCCGAGGAAGATGGCATTCAGGCTGATGCCGAACAGCGTCACCACGATCAGCGTCGCGAAACCGCTCGGCCAGGAACGGTGAAACAGCAGGGCTTCAAACAGATAAAACAGCGCGAGCAGGAACACGACAACCGAAATCGACAGCCCGGCATAGGAGGCAAGCCGCAGCGGCAGCACGGAATGCCCGATGATGCCGTCGAGCGCAAAGCCGACCAGCTTGCGCAGCGGAAATTTGCTGCGCCCGTGCAGCCGTGGCGCACGGTCATAGGGAATGCCGGTTTCGCGGGCCGCAAACGACGACACGACGCCGCGAACATAGGGATTGTAGTCGTTCAGTTCCTTGAGCCGGTCGATGACCGAGCGGTCGACGAGGCGGAAGTCGCCGGCGTCGCGGGTCAACGGGTCGTCCGAAATCCGGTCGAGAAGGGCGTAAAAAACTCGCCGGCCGAGGGTCAGCAGGGCAGGCTCCTCGCGGCGCCGGCGCAGCCCCACCACCACGTCGTGGCCTTTTTCCCAGAGCGCGATGAATTGCGGGATCAGGTCCGGCGGATCCTGCAGGTCGCAATCGACCTGGATGGCGGCATCGCCCGCCGCGTTCCGATAGGCCGTGAGCAGCGAGCGCTGGAAGCCGTAGTTGCGGGTAAACCGGATCACCTTCACCCTGCGGTCCGCTTTGGCCAGCGCCGCCAGGTGCTCGAAGGTGCGATCTTCGCTGTGGTTGTCGGTGAAAACGAACTCGAGATCGTATTGAGGCAATTTCTCGAAGATCGCGGTCAGCGCAGCATAGGCGCGATCGACATTGGCCTCTTCATTGTAGACCGGCATGACGAGCGAAATCAGCCGCTTTCGCGCCTTTGATTCCTGTGCCGGTGCTTCAGCAGTGAGGACGTCGCTCATATCGGGCCAATGGTTCAAATTGCCGGTGGACGTTGTAAGCAGGTCTCTCGATGGATGCAACTTGGGTATGCCCGGTTCCGGCTTTGCTGCTCAGGGGCCTGCCGGTGCGAAGGCAATCATCCTGCATCCGTGCGCATCGCATTCCGTTTTGATCGTCGGGGTGAAGTGCGCCTTTTTGGAAGGATTCGTGCAGCTTTCTCTTGCGATTGCGGAGTTCTTACCTCACTAGTTTGCCTTCGAGATTTCCTTCCCGTCGAATTGTCCAGATCATGAGGTCGTCACTGTTGATTTTTGGCAAGGCCAAGAACCCTCCGTGGGCTACTGTCGGCTCCTCGGTCGTATTTGTCGCTTCCCTTTCGCTAATCTGGATTTTGGTCGTCTTCGATTGGTGGGCGATGGACTTCTGGCACACGAACGACGAATACGCCTTCCTTTCGCTTTCTCACGCCATTAATTTCGAGGCGACGCTTCGCGAGCATGCCCGATTTTCAGATTCCGGACTTGGAAACCACCCTGGCATTCCGTTCTATGTCGTTAGCTGGCTCTGCTTTAGAGTGGCGTCGTTGATTTCCGGCGACGGCGGCGATCGAATTGTCTGGGTGCTATCGGACCCAGGCCCATTCTATCTCGCGACACGCATTGCTGCCGCAACAATCGCCGCGGCAGCTGCAGCACTGACGTATGCCACCTTTTCACCGCTTGCGCCCTGGAAGCGACTTCTAGCCATCTCAACTTTTTTTGCCGCCGATCCGTGGTCTGTTCTGTACGGCCTTACGTCCATAAGCAACGAGACGTTCGCATTTCCCTTGGCTGCACTCTTTTTTTGGACGGCCCCTAGGCTTTTCAACGAGCGTCGTTTGTCGCTCTGGGCGGTTGCGGGACTCGTGTCCGCCGCGGGATATCTCGTGAAGCTGAACTATTTGTGGGCTTTCGTCGGGTTCTGCACGATCGCTTTGCTCGATTTGATCGAGGCCGGCATTTCAACGTCCAGGATTCGTGAAACATTGTTCCGATTAGCCATTTTGACGATGGCATTCCTGGTTACCGTGACCGTGTTTGTGCTGCTGGTTGCAGGACCAAGCGATGCGAAATCCTTAATCGCAGGTCATTTCGAAGCCGTCTCCCGCATGCTGATGGCTTCGCTTGGAAACTCCTCGAATCCTCATTCGTTCGATTTCTGGAAAATCGCAACGGATACGCCATTCCTGTTTGCCGCGATCATTCCCGTCGGTTTCTCGATCTATCGCTTGATGATGCCACGGCGCCTTGAGGATCGCGAAACGAGAATGTGGTGCGCGACGGCGGTTATCGTTTTTGTCGTTGCGTTCTTGGCAGTCGCAGGAAACTATACGCAGCGGTATCTGCCAGCAGCCTGCGCGATCTTGCCGTTCCTCTGGAAGCCACTCATCGACAAAAAAATACCTCTTATCGCATGCATTCTGACGACGCTCGTCTCGGGAGGCTGCACTATTTATCTTACCCGCAGCGAGCGTCTCGCCATGAGCGAGCAGATGAACGCCGGAAAGGTGGATGAAGCGATTATAATCGGCATGCCATTGGCTACCGGAGAAGCTCGTCCATGGACGTATTCCCTCGCAAACAAGCAGTTCTTCAGTGAGTTCACCCTGCAAATGGCTGGGCTTCAGGACTACGTCCATCGGCGCGAAACCAGACCGACAACGGATTATTCTTCATATCAGCGCGTAGAACGACCCTATCGCTACATACTTGTCGACCGATCTCGTCACCCGCCATCTTCCGACGGAACGGTTAAGTCCTTCTCTGATCCGAACGGTATGCCGATTCCCGCAGAAGAAGCTTTGTCGGTCAGGCAGCTTACGTCGACTACCGTTTTGGAGATGAAGCCTCGCTAACTCGCTTCGTTTTCTAGATCAATTGTGGACAGCGATCAGGCGTCTCCACGCTGCATACAATTCAATACGTCTGTGAAGAGAAGCTGATCGAGTGTCGTGCTATCGCGCCATAGTCGGATTATATTTTGACGTGAGACAATCAATGCGCCGGCTAGATAAATGGCGGGTGATCTCGCGAACCACAGCCTTCAGCGTTGGGTCCCAGAGCGGTGTCTGAAGTGGCGCCGGCAGCGCGTACGGAGGATGTTCTGTCGGTCGGTCTTCGCCCATGCGGTCTTGGTTTTCAATGAACGGGCGGGGTATTTGAACCAACACGCCTGACGAGGCCTTGACCAACCCTGGCGCCGGCGAGAGCTTCCTCCAGCGGAGGGGCGCGCCTTGCCTAGGTTCTCATGCGGAGGTAAATCTGGGCAGCTGGGGATGATCTGGTAAGTCATTGTAAGAAATGCGTAATTTCAGTTAATTCGTTTTGATTTGACGTTCATGGCCTGAACAGCGTAGGTGTTCACGGATTGAACATCGGAGCGTTGGGTCGGAACTCATGGCGGGCGGCAGCGAGCATCAGGGAATGCAGGAAGCGCGCATCATGCTCGGCCTTCTGGAGTCCGTTGAGCGTGACGGCGAACAGACCCAGCGCCGGATGGCTTCTGAACTCGGCGTCGCGCTGGGGCTTGTGAATGCGTATCTCAAGCGCTGCGTGAAAAAGGGGCTCATGAAGGTCAGCGAAGCGCCGGCGCGCCGCTACGCCTACTATTTGACCCCGCAGGGTTTTGCCGAGAAAGCGCGGCTGTCGGTCGATTATTTCTCACACTCGTTTTCGCTGTTCCGCCGCGCGCGCGCCGAATATGGCGATCTGTTCAATCTCGCGACCAGCCGCGGCTTCTCCAGGATCGTGCTGGCCGGCGTCTCCGATCTCGCGGAGATCGCGACCATCTGCGCGCTGGAGGGCAGTGTCGAGGTGGTGGCCGCGGTCGACGGGGCCTGCGGCAAGTCCAAGTTTGTTGGCGTGCCGGTCTTTTCGTCGTTTGACAGGCTGACAATGCCGTTCGATGCCGTTGTCATCACCGCGTTCCCGAATGCGGCTGACGTCTGGGGCGATGCGCGTTCGCGCTTTGATGCCGATCGGGTCTTTGTGCCGCCGCTGCTCGGCCTGTCCGAGCCGGTGTCGCGTGTGGAGGCGTCCTGATGGATCAGGCGGTCGGCAAGCGCTGGTATGTCGTGCAAACCCGTCCGCAGGCGGAAGGCAAAGCCGCGGCGCATCTGGGGCGGCAGGGTTTTGAAATCTACGTCCCACGCTATCTGAAGCGCCGGCGGCACGCCCGCCGGGTGGATATTGTCGCCGCGCCGCTGTTTCCGCGCTACATGTTCGTCGCCATCGACATGGCGGCGCAACGCTGGCGATCTATACAATCGACGGTCGGGGTGGTCCGGCTGGTTTGCAACGGCGACCATCCGGCGGAAGTGCCGGAGCAGGTCATCAAGGGAATCCGCCTCGGCGAAGACGATCGCGGCTTCGTTCGTCTCGAAAAGCCGCCATCGTTCCGGCTCGGCGACAAAATACGCGTTCTCGACGGTGTGTTCTCGGCCTGCCTTGGCCTGTTCGAGGGCATGACCGACGGCGACCGGATCGCAATCCTGCTCGACATGCTTGGCCGCAAGGTCAGGGTGGTACTTGACGCGGATGCGGTAGAGGCGGTCTAAGACGTCGCTTCGAATTGGATAGATGCTCTGGGTGAGACATTGTCACCCGGAGTGCGGTAGCATACTGAACATGCAGCAACGTAAAAACGACTGGCTTGCAGCAGCCAACGAATGGATCGAACGCCAGAGGCTGTTGAGGCGTCAGCGTATCGCGGAACGTGCTGCACTTCGGTTGCGCGGACTGATCGACCGCAAAGTTCAACTCAGCGATGACATGATCGAAGCCGTCGTTGAGCGCGACCGGTTAAAAGTACTCGAGATTCTCGGGAGGACCGATCCCACATTGCTTCAGGAGCGCGCGTTGACCTTCTCGCAGGAAGGTGAGGATTTGATCCTCATGCGCCTTTTCGCTGGGCGAGCTAAAGGCTTCTTTGTGGATGTCGGAGCCTATCACCCATTTCGCTTTTCCAATACGTTTTTGCTCTACCATGCCGGCTGGCGCGGTATTAACGTCGATGCGACGCCGGGTTCGATGCAGCCCTTCGAGCAAATTCGTCCCGAAGATACCAATATTGAATGCTTTGTTGGCGATCCTAGCTCTGAAAAAGTATTTACGCGCTACAATGAGCCTGCGCTGAATACCGCCTCGCAGGCTGTCATCGAATCGAGAATTCTACCCTCATCCTATTGGCCCGTCAGCACCGCGACGGTACATCCAAGAAGCCTGTCCAGTATTCTTGACGAAAACAAGCCGGGTGATATTGCGATCGACCTTCTGAATTTGGATGTGGAGGGGAGTGAGCAGGAAGTTCTTGAATCGAATGACTGGTCGCGATATCGGCCGGAAGTTATCGTGATCGAGCAACTGTCGACCGATCTTCGCGAAAGCATGCGTCATCCAACGACAGCTTTCCTCAATGAACGGGGTTACCAGCTTATCGCCAAAGCCTTCAATAGCGCCTTTTTCAGGCTAGAAGAACGTCTCTGACAAAGATCAGTATCGCAGACCAAGCGCCTCCCATTCTTAGAACGTGTGATGACGTTGCCGAGCGCCCGTTGATCTTATGAAAAGCAAAGAGCTCTCGATCCGAGTCGACGGGGTCACGAAAGATTACAGAATCTACTCAACGGCCGTCGATAGATTTCGCGATGCGCTGGGATTGCGGGCGAATTTCAAAGAATTCTCGGCGCTCTCGGACGTCTCGCTCAAGGTGAACGCCGGAGAGTTCTGGGGAATTCTCGGCAAGAACGGTTCGGGAAAATCAACGCTTCTGAAGATTATCGCCGGACAGTTGCAGGCCACGAAAGGTTCGGTCATCTGTCACGGACGCATTGCCTTGTTGCAACTCGGCCTTGGATTCGATCCCGAGCTGACAGGCCTTCAAAATATCAAGCAGTCGCGCTTGCTTCAATACCTTACCGATGACTACGAGCAGATCGTGGATTTCGTAACGGATTTCTCCGAACTGGGCGACTTCATCAACTACCCCGTGAAGACTTACTCGTCGGGAATGTACTCGCGGCTAGCTTTTGCAACGGCGATTGCCGGGCACCCGGACGTTCTCATAGCGGATGAGGTCCTGGCTGTGGGCGATATGAACTTTTCCCAAAAATGCCTGGCCAAGATGCGAGAGTTCAAGGATCAAGGCAAGACCGTCGTGTTGGTGACTCATGACATCGGTGCCGTAAAGAATTTTTGCGATCACGCCATTTGGCTCAACGAAGGCAAGGTGATTTCATCCGGGCACGCGACGCTCGTTGCCGAAGATTTCCGTAATTTCATGCTGTATGGCGTCGTTCGTTCTCTAAACGATGAAGGAACGGAACCACGATCGACCGATGCGACTGTCAGCACGACAGACGAGGTCGCTTCAGAGTCGGATGTCACCTGGATTGTGCCGAACGAGAACAGGAGAACGATCTCGAATGAGAAGGTCGCCATCCGTGGCTACAGGTACATCGACCCGATCGATCGAAAAGCAATCGCCAGTTTGCGTCCGAACGACCGAAACGGCCTGGAGATCAGCTTTTGCTTTCTTGAAGGCGCGGAAATCGGCTCATTCGGTTTCACATGGCATGATCGGAGTGGCAATATTGCCGTTCATCTCAATTCCGAATTCTTTGGCGGAGGGGCCGTGTGCGGAATTGCCGGTCAGGTCATGACGGCAAGATTTCTGTTCGATGTGCCGCCCTTGGCGGACGGCGACTATTCGATCTCGTTTGGCTGCTCGAACCGATCAGGGGAGTTGATCGAAAAATACGACTACGATTCGACTATACAAATTCTGCATCCGAGGTCTCCCGCGACCGACCGGCAGGGAGGTTACGTGATCATTTCAGGCGCGAAGTTCGAACTCGACTGCAATGTTTGACTTCGTTCGTGGCGCCTACCGGCACAGGAGGATCCTGCTGCAGCTGACCAAGCGGGATATGCTCTCAGCCCACCATGGCTCGGTGTTGGGCGCATTCTGGGTGCTAATCGAGCCGCTCGCCTATGTCGCGTTGACGCTGTGCTTCTTCCAGTTCGCGATTAGAGGAGGGGAGCAGACCGGCGTATCCTATATCGCCTGGGTGCTGCCGCAAATCGTGTTTTGGACGTTTGCAAGTTCCGCGATCGGTTCTTCGATCACGATGATCCGAGAGTACAGCTTTCTGTTGCGGCATCGGCATTTCGATCTGCGCCTGATCGCGTTAATCAAGATCTCTTCGGCGGCCGTAGTTCACTTCATTTTGCTCATTGTCGTGATTGCTTTTCTGATTCTGTATTCTGGACTCGGGCTCGGATTGCAGGCGCTCGCCATGTTCTATTATTTCTTTGCGATGTGCGCCCTTCTGCTCGGTCTAGTCTGGATCATTTCCTCGCTCGGCGTGTTCTGGAAGGATGTTCGTGGTGTCGTTTCTATTCTGCTTCAGGCGGGATTTTGGATCAGTCCGATCTTTTGGGAACCGAGTCGGTTTCCCATGCCCATCGCATGGGTGATGTACGCAAATCCATTTTTCTATCCCATCAACGGGTATCGGAAGTCGATCATCATGGCCGATTTTGGAGTGTCCTTTTGGGGGTTCACTTTGTACTACTGGTGTGTTGTCGGACTACTGGTGTATCTGGGCTCTCGACTGTTTAGCCGTCTGTCTCAAACCTTTGGCGATGTCCTCTGAGCCAAGCCGCAGGGATTCTCGGCCTCCGTTTTGCGGCCTCTGCGCGAGGGGCCGTGAAGCGGCAACCGCCCGAACCCGCGGTGAAATAGCGACATTGCGGGCAAAAGTTCGTGTCTGTATAAGCGAAGGTATTCAGCCATTGGATGTGTCGGTATGGTCTTAGCCAAGGAAAAGCCGCTCGAGCCGCTGGTGCGTGTCGAACACGACGGCCAGATGCTTGCGCTCATCGTGCGTAACGATTTCCGCGATCCAGGCATCACGTTCTTCACCGACAACGAACTGTCCCAGCAGATGGGCTTCATGCGGCACCCCGCCGGCAAGGTGATCGA
>Ga0137403_10001884_pt1 | contig 26121 bp, 22 predicted proteins | sample CZOMad2_1_16fung_FD_122057 | JGI IMG/M metagenome (GOLD analysis project Ga0137403, IMG submission 122057) | Vadose zone soil fungal communities from Angelo Coast Range Reserve, California, USA - CZOMad2_1_16fungal (Hybrid Assembly) | ecosystem: Environmental > Terrestrial > Soil > Vadose zone... | reverse complement strand
GCCATTTAGCAAAGACCTGGCCGAGTTCCTCGACGGGCTGGTCAGCCATTACGTCCTCGACGACGGCAAGCTGGTCGTCGCCCACGCCGGGATGAAGGCCGAGATGCAAGGCCGGGGGTCGGGTAAGGTGCGGGATTTCGCCCTCTACGGCGAGACGACCGGCGAGACGGACGAGTTCGGCTTGCCGGTGCGCTTCAACTGGGCGGCAGACTACCGCGGTTCGGCGACGGTCGTGTACGGCCACACGCCGGTCCCCGAACCGGACTGGCTCAACGGGACGGTCAACATCGACACCGGCTGCGTCTTCGGCGGCCAGTTGACGGCGCTGCGGTATCCTGAGCTGGAATTGGTGTCGGTGCCGGCAGCACGGATCTATGCCGATCCTATCCGGCCATTCATGCCCGCGACCTCCGATACCCGTACCGCCCAGCAACAGGCGGATGAGTGCCTCGACATTGTTGAGGTGTTGGGGAAGCAGGCGATTCACACGCGCTTGTGGCCGACCATCGTCATTCGTGAAGAGCAGAGCGCTGCAGCCCTGGAAGTGATGAGCCGCTTCGCGGTCGATCCCCGCTGGCTGATCTATCTGCCGCCGACGATGGCGCCGCCGGACCCCAGCGACGCGCCCGACCGCCTCGAAGATCCGCCCCAGGTCTTTGGTTATTACCGGCGGCAGGGCATTTCCCATGTGATCTGCGAGGAAAAGCATATGGGCTCGCGGGCGATCGTCATTGTGTGTCGCGATGAAGCCGCCACACAACGGCGCTTCGGCATTGTCGATGGCTGCCTCGGGATCTGTTATACGCGCACCGGCCGCCCCTTCTTTGCCGACCATGCCACGGAGGGTGCGCTGCTCACCCACGTCCAGTCGGCCCTCACGGACGCTGGGTTCTGGGAAGAGCTTGGGACGGATTGGGTGTGCTTGGATGGCGAATTGCTGCCGTGGTCGTTCAAGGCACAAGGCCTCCTCCGACAGCAATATGCGCCGGTCGGAGCAGCCGGGCGAGCGGCCTCTCATGAGGTGCTAGCCGCGTTACAACAGGCCGCCGAGCACGGGGTGGTTGTCGAGACCCTGTCGCACCGGTATCAGGAGCGCGCCATGATGGTGGCGCAGTATGTCGAGGCCTACCAGCGCTACTGCTGGCCGGTGCACGGCGTCGAGGATCTGCGGCTGGCGCCATTCCACATCCTGGCGACTGAAGGGGCCGTGCACGTGGACAAGACCCACCAGTGGCACCTGGACACGATCGGCCGGATGGTTGCCGCGTCCTCCAGTCCGTGCCTGCAGATGACCGCCTCCCGCGTCCTCGATCTGACCGACGTCACTGGTGAGGCGGAGGTGCTCGCGTGGTGGCAGAACTTAACGGATCAGGGCGGCGAGGGCATTGTCGTCAAACCCCTGGACTTCATCGCTCGGGGAAGGCGCGGGCTCGTGCAGCCAGCCATCAAATGCCGCGGGCGCGAGTACCTGCGAATCATCTATGGCCCCGAGTATACCGCACCTGAACACCTGGAGCGGCTGCGTCAACGTCATCTAGGGACCAAGCGGGCTCTGGCGCTGCGCGAATTCGCCCTGGGGATCGAGGCATTAGAACGCTTTGTGAGAAGGGAACCGCTCCGGCGGGTCCATGCGTGTGTCTTCGGCGTGCTCGCCCTGGAGAGTGAAACGGTCGATCCGCGCTTGTGAGAGACGGCTATGGCGAAATTTGAAGACCATTGCGAGGAGTCGATCCGGCTGTTTGGCCAGCCCTATGAAGAAGTCCACCGTTGGCTCGATGCCTTCGCGGGCAGTCTAGAATATGGCTATCGGCATCGGAAAAAGCGGCACCACGACGCCGGCATTCGGGAGGCCATCGCCCTCTTTGGCGAAGCGGCCGGACCGGTGGCCCGACAACACATTATCACCGATTTGAAGGACGAAGGCTGGACGGAGGCGGATCATTTTCCTCGAGATGAACACGATTACGTGCACATGGGGCTGTTCTAGCGGCGGCGGTGCACGGTCCACTCCGGTGATTGCATCGGTCACCTGGGTCCTTTCATGAGCCTACGTGCCTCTCGCTGGTATTCCGCTCTAACGGCCTCTCCTCCCAGGAACAACCACTCTTCAGCATGGGTGGGCTGCCCTGGGGGTGGGAGTGGTTATGGCTCTGTCGAGTTGGGGGTATGACCTGGGCAGGACTCAAACTGAGGGAGGACATGCACGGCCAAGAGACGGTAGCCCATCGCCATGATCGGAGCCGGCAGCAGGCCGGAGGAGGGCCTGACGGGGTACACGTTCACCACCGTCATTGTACGACAAGGGGTATCCATATCCACCTAAGACGAGAAGGGCCGGCACATCAGTGTCATGTCGGCGCGATAGCGCCATCGAGACGAGCTGCATCCATGGACGAACATCCCGCTCAGGAACTGTGCTCACAACCGTCGGCTTCACCCCAGGTAGGCATCTTCTATGTCATTGATGGAGCGCTCTATCTGGAATGTACCCCGGTGTTGGAGGCCGAGGCGTACGGAGACTTTCAAACACATCCGAACGGTCATATGGAGTGGTGGCCATGGCTGATCAGGCACCTCAACCTCCGTAGGCCCCTATCGTATGACTATTACCCGCGAGGCCGCGTGAATTATGCCAAGCCGGAGGGACGCTACCAGCTCTATCTTGATTGCTGTCTGCTCAAGGCGCCCCACATGGTCCAAGCCATTATCCAGCGCATGCACCTCGCCGAACAGGCGGTCGCGATTCTGACCGATGCGCACTACCAATGCGCCGTCTGCAATCCTGACTATGTGCCTGACGAGATCTGATGCGTGGTGGCGGCCTTTAGGCGGTGCATACGTCCGCGACAGGGCTGAGCCTCATCGCAAGCGCTCGGGGGAGGACCAACCGTCCCGTCATGAATGAGACCATTCTACGCTTCTTAACCATGCTTCGGATGCTGCCGCGGGCACCCCGGAAGAAGTTGCCCGTTCGCGGCGATCACATACGGGGCACGTGCTCCGTCCGTTACTCAACGGAAATGCCACAACAGCACGTAATGGAAATGAAGGAAAAAGCACAAAGGGAAAGAGAGTCGCCTAACTACATCCGTAACAACCGAGTATGCCATCCGAGAATCAAGTTGAGCATGTTAATTGTAGTAGTGCAGAGCAATTTCTTAATGCGCTATCTCCCCGAAGCAAATACCTGGAAGGACCAATAGTGAGGCACAGGAATTACTTCTTCTTCTCTCTCATCAAGAGATTACTGGCGCAACCGTTTATCCCGGATATGCTGGGGCCGCAAAGGCTGTGCTTGAAACAAGATATCATTTCTAGCAGGGTCCAGAATCGCGGCTATTCTTACATTACAAGGCGACCATAGGCTTGGTAGAATATCCACGCATGAAAAGGACTATCGAAGTATTCAACTCCTTTGCGGAGGCTGAGGAAGCCGATAAAAAATATTATCGCTCTCTATCGCCCAACCAGAGAATTGCGTTCCTCATAATCCTGAGAGATCAATACCGCCCATACTCCAATGAGCTTACAGAAGGATTTAAGAGAGTTTATCGAATTATTAAACGCACTTAAGGTGCGCTTCGTGATAGTCGGCGCTTTCGCGGTAGCTTACCACGGCTATTTTCGCTATACGTCGGATATAGACCTCTTTATCGATTCCTCCCTTGAAAACGCGACGCGTATCTTTCGAGCAGTTGAACAGTTTGGCTTTGGTGATTTGAAGTTAACAGTGGAAGACTTCACTCAAGAGGATCAGGTTGTCCAGCTGGGTGTTTCTCCAAATCGCATTGACGTGATGACATTTCTTTCTGGCGTCAGTTTTGACGAAGCTTGGGCTTCTCGTGAGCAGGGAGAGTTAGATGGCCTGAGTGTCCCCTTCATTTCGAGAGACATGCTTAAGCGGAATAAGATGGCTTGTGGCAGGCTTCAGGATTTAGCAGACTTGGAATATTTGTGACCTTGGACGGTGAGTAATTGCCATCAATCTATGACAACGACCCCCTGAGTCTGGCAGAAGTAACTACCTATCCGCTTGCCTCGCGCCCTAGCAAGGTTTCACTTGACGACTTTGCGAGTGCTATCAGCGAAGAATCATCACTGAAAGACTTTCTCGCCAGTTTGCCAAACATTCTCGCCGTTCAAAGCTTAAGGGAACTTGCCGCGCGCATGCGTCGTGCTCGGGTGACACAAAAACCGATCGTCTGGGGAATGGGCGGTCACGTAGTCAAAACCGGCCTCGGGCCCGTCATAATCGATCTCATGAAGCGCGGTTTTGTCACGGCCATCGCGGCAAACGGCTCGGTGCTCGTTCACGATGCGGAGATTGCAATGGTGGGTTCAACTTCCGAAGACGTTGACGCCACTCTCGGCGAAGGAGCATTCGGAGGCGCCGACGAAACCGGAAAACTCTTGAACCGCGCCGCACAGGAAGGCGCGAAGGAAGGGATTGGCCTGGGCGAAGCAACCGGACGCGCATTGCTGGGCCTCAACCCAAAACACGCGGGCTATTCTTTGCTCTGCAGCGCCTACCAGGCGCGAGTTCCTTTCACTGCGCACCTGACCATCGGTGGCGACATCGGCCATTTTCATCCGCAAACAGACGGGGCCGCACTCGGCGCCACGACCCATACGGATTTTAGATTGCTGGCCGAGCTGGTGCGCCGGATGGATGGCGGCGGCGTTTACTTGAATATTGGATCGGCAGTTACCCTGCCTGAAGTCTTTTTGAAAGCCGTTACCCTGGTACGCAATCTTGGCAATCAACTCGCCGACATCACCACCGCAAATTTCGACTTCATACAATCCTATCGCCCGCTTACGAACGTCGTGCGCCGCCCCACCGCCGACGGTGCTGGACGCGGGTTTTCCATCACCGGCCATCACGAACTCACCATTCCCCTCCTTGCCGCGGAATTGATCTGTAGCTCAGAAAGGTGAGCCAGACGGTCGTCTTGAAGACTTCATCGCCACTGCTCAGTGAGAAACGCCGTGTACGCTTTTCTTGTTTTTGGTTTAAAGAGGACCCGAGGCCGTTCTAATAAATGAAAGCCTGTAGGATATAATCCGATGCCTCGAAAATAGGCGGGTTATGGAAATGTTAGCGCCGGGAAGAAAGACAAGGGAACAAATGCAGTCTGAGAGATTGACTCACTTCAAACAAATACTTATCGCGGAACTGCGTAAGCATACCGAACACGTCCGCGAGGATCAGGCTGCCGCAATCGAACTCTCGGATGACGGCGTAAAAGATACCGTCGATATGTCGCTCATGGATGTTAGTAAGGAGCTTGCCCTACGCCTGGGTGAACGCGAATCTCAGATGATTGCGGACATAGATCAGGCGCTCCTGCGAATCGAAGAAGGCTCCTACGGCACCTGCGCCCGCTGCGGGAAGCTAATCGATGAGCGCCGTCTCGAAGCCTTACCTACCGCCCGTTACGACGCTAATTGCCAGGCAATCATTGAGTCTGCCAACGGCGAAGACGAACACGCGTCGTTGTAAGACAGTCCAAGGTCCAAAGTCCAAAGTTCTGCAGGCAAACAAGCCCGACAGATGTCAGAACGCCCTTCATTATTGACGAATCAAAACTAAAGGGTTCAAAGTTTGCGCGACTGACGTTAAATTCGTGATGTCGGACTTTGGACGTTGGACATTGGACTTTGGACTACGCTTTGGGGTGCGCCTTGTCGTAAACCTCAATCAGCTTTTCCATTGAAACATGCGTATAGATTTGCGTGGTTGAGAGACGAGCGTGGCCGAGCAGTTCCTGGATGTCGCGCAGGTCGGCGCCGCTATCGAGCAGATGCGTCGCGAACGAATGACGCAGCGCGTGCGGACTAATATCGTACCTTCCCGCGCACAGGCGTATGTACTTCCCAACCATGCGACCCACGGAACGAGTTGTTATTCGTGTCCCCTGGTAGTTGAGAAACAGCGCCTCCGGTTCTCGTTCGGAAACCGGCGCCGCATCCAGGAACCCTTCGCGAACTTCCAGATACATTTTCAGAGCTGCCAGCGCCGGCTCACCAAAAGGCACGATCCGTTCTTTGCGTCGCTTTCCCGTCACCCGAATCAATCTGTTTTTGAAATCGATATGGCCCAGGTTTAGTCTGGTCAGCTCCGCTACGCGCACGCCCGTCGCATACATTAGCTCCAACATTGCCCGATCGCGCTTGCCCAAACCCGTCTCGAGGTTGGGAGCTTCTACAAACTTGACGGCTTCTTCAATCGAGAGATGTTTTGGAAGTTTCTTTTCCAATCGCGGTGTTGTGACAAGTTTGGCCGGGTTCATCTCCAGCATTCCCTCACGCACCAGAAATTGAAAAAACGTGCGCAGCGCGGCGAGTTTGCGCGCGATAGAGGTTTTCTGTTTCTGCGCCACGTGTAGCGTCGCCAGCCATTCGCGGATGGTGATGTGATCTATCGTTGCGAGGGGCGGTTCGCTTCTCTTTCCTGTCTTAGCGTGGGCGGGAGCCAGGTAATCGTGAAACTGTTCGAGGTCGCTCTGGTAATTCCGCAGGGTGTGTTCGCTGAGGTTGCGCTCGTAGCGCAGGTGCTCGAGAAACTGAGCTAGCAGTTGCTCCATAGTCTTCAGATTTGAGATCTCAAATTTGAGATTTCAGATTTCCCAATCACCACTCAGTCGCTGCAACGTTCGCCGTCTTCGGAGAATAGTATCCCTTACGTGCCCGCACGCGCACGTCTTTCCGCGATCTGACTCGCAGATCAATTACGTGAAACCGCCCATCGCGTCGCTCGTCTCCGGGGTAATAGCTCAGCACGTATTGATGTGCGAGGTCGGCGGCGATCTGCTGGAACGCCATGTCCAGCTCGTTGGTTGTCTTGGGAATGTAAACCGCGCCTCCAGTTTGGCCCGCGAGCTGCTCCATCCGCCGCTCGGCAGCAAGCGCGCGGAGGTTAGCGCCGTCGTAGAGTCCTGTCTGCACTATGAAGATCTGACAGTCGTCGGCGAGCACCCGTTGTATGGTCGTCTCAAAATCGTTCCGGCTGGTAGTTTCCACACCATCCGAAACGATCACCAGCACTCGCCGGCTATTGTAAGGACGCAGGTAAGCCGCAGCGTCAATAATGGCATCGAAGAGCGAAGTTGATCCTTCCGGCCTGCCAAAGCTTTCAATCGTTCGTTCCAGCCTGCCGACGTCATTCGTGAGCGGTTGAGCCAGGTAGCTTTCAGACTCAACCGAATAAATTGCCGCCTCATCTGAAGGCCGCATTACTCTACGAAAAAAATGCATCGCCGCTTGTTTCTCAAACTCGCGTGCCATGTCCAGACTGCCGCTGTTGTCGAAAAGCATTGCCAGACGGACGCTCGTTTCCGCGCGAGTCATATCGCTGATCGACTTCACCTGGCCATCGACCAGCAACTCAAAATCCTCAAGCTTCAGACCAATGATTGCAAAACCCTTAGGATCCACAACCGAAGCCGGAATAGGCACGAGGTTGGAAGTAACGCGCACTGTGTCTGAAGGGTCAACCTCTTCGCTCACACCATCTTTCGGAGAACCTTTTGGTCTGGACTGACTGGCAGGACCCGGTGTATTGGAACGCGAGCTGGAACCCGCGGGTGGCGGAGATTTTGCCGACTCTGCGACCGGAACAATCGACCTCGTCTTCGTCGGCGCAGCCCTTGGCGCTTTCTCCTTATTGCGTCCGGATTGCGCAGCGACAATGGTTGCGAAGCTGACAGCAAGCAACATGAAACCTAACAGCACCGGACAAGTCGTTCGTGAGAATCCTGCCTTCATGCGAAAGCCTGAAGCGCCGGCGCCTGGTCGAGTGTCTCTTGTAGCCAAGTGTCCCATTCTTTCAACGCCAGTTCGACTTGAAGGTGGTGCCTGTCCCGTTTTCTACGTACCCGCTTGCGATCTTGTTCTGGAAGGGGCTCAAGCAACGCGAATGTGATATTCACGGGCTGGAAGTTTTTTGTTTCCGCGTTAGAAACATAACGAGCCAGGGCACCGACAGCACTCAAACGCGGCGCCTTAATTAAGGAGCGGCCCGAAGACAGTCGGGCTGCATTCTGTCCGGCCAGCCACCCCATCGCTACCGATTCAACGTAACCTTCGACTCCGGTGATTTGCCCGGCGAAGAAGATGTTCGGCCGGTCGCGCATTTGCATCGTTGCGGAAAGCACACGAGGCGAGCAAATGTAGGTGTTACGATGAATCTGGCCAAACTGCAAAAACTCCGCCTGCTCCATCCCCGGTATCAGCCGCAATACTCTCGCCTGTTCGCCATAACGTAGATGATTCTGAAACCCGACAAGGCTGTACGCGTCAGCCATTAAATTTTCCTGACGCAACTGCACCGCTGCGTAAGGTTCGCGTCCGGTACGCGGATCGACCAGCCCTACCGGCTTCATCGGGCCGAAACGCAGCGTGTCAACTCCGCGACGTGCAAGCTCTTCGATCGGTAAACACGACTCGAACCAACGTGTCTCCTCGAAACGCTGCAGCGGTACACTCCTGGCCTCGACCAATGCACTGTAAAAACGCGCGTACTGCTCCTCATCAAAGGGGCAGTTCAAATAGTCGTCACCGCCTTTGCCATAGCGAGCAGCCGGAAATGCAATCGAGCGGTCAACTGAGTCAGCAGCGATGATCGGAGCGATCGCGTCGTAGAAGTAAAGCTGGGCGCTGCCGGTGAGTTTCATGATCTCAGCAGTCAGTGCGTCAGACGAGAGAGGACCGGTGGCGATAACTGTTATATCGTCGGCGGCGATGTTCTTCACCTCTTCGCGGACGAGTTCGATGTTTGCGTTGTTCTCGATCTCTTCCGTGATGAGCTCGGCAAATTTTTGGCGATCGACAGCCAGCGCTGCTCCGGCGGGGACACGAGTCGCCGCCGCGGAGTCCATCACCAGCGAGCCCGCACGGCGCAGTTCTTCCTTTAAGAGGTAGGGGGCGCTGCCCGGTTCGTCCGATTTCAGCGAATTGGAACAGACAATCTCGGCCAGCTTGTCGGTGCGGTGAGCCGGGGTCTGGATGACTGGCCGCATCTCGAATAGACGCACTTGCGCGCCCGCGCGTGCCGCCTGCCATGCAGCTTCCACTCCCGCCAATCCGCCACCGATGACATTTACTCTGCTCATAAGGTTGTCGACGTGAATTGTATCCTTCAACGAGCCTGCGAAGCAGGCGGAAGCATAAAGCCCAGGGTGCGGCGAGCGAAGTGAGCAAACCCTGGGTTAATGCCAGCTGATGGTTCCCAGCCCGCGGTAGCGGGCGACAGACGTCGCGACTCAGATTCTGTCGCCCGCTACCGCGGGCTTCTAATTCGGTACGGCGCTTTACTCAGGGCCGCGCTTCGCTCCACTACGTTACGCTACGCTTGCCCTGGGCTTTATGCTGCCGCCTACTCCGCAGGCTGTTGACGGTCCCCTAAAAGCACTCGCTCACCACTTTGACCCTGACAAACCATCATGGCTTCTTCGTAGTCTCATTTTGAGCCTTGGGCGCGTCGAGTTTGTACTCACCTACGTCGCCCGAAAAATGTTTGTAATCGCTCCATTCGAGCGTCTTGTTGAAATCGCCGCCGCCAAACAAGAGGACCTTCACCGAAAGATTGATCTGCGCCAGGCGCGGCAACCAAACTCCCTCCACCATGCGCGTCTGCTCCATTACAAACGCGGCGCCGGGACGTAAATTCACCAACAGCCCGCCGGCCATCTTGAATCCTTCAGCCAGCCGCGCTTCCAGCCGCATTACCTGCTTGTCAGCGGGATCGATCCAAACAACTCCGACCAGTTTCGAAATCAAATCCTCCTGACGATTGCTCGACTTGAAACCCGGCCGCGGTCGAAAGTCGAAGACCACCGCCTCACGGTCGCGGAAGCGCTCGCGACGCGGAGAAACAAATTCACAGACTCTCAAGAACCCTGAGATGTCTACGTCATCGTCGTTGCCTTCCTTGGCTTTGGCAGCTTTCTTTCGCTCACGCTCGGCGCGATTCTTCGCCACTCGCTGTTCGTCTTTTTCCTTATCGCGTTCCGCCTTTGCGAATTCTTCTTCAACTCGCTTCTGTTCCTTTGCTGCTCGTTCGCCCGAAAGCGGAATTCCATTCTCGCTTATCAACTTCATTACCGGCTCGCGGTGAGCGATGGGAAAGACTTCAAACACCCTGACCGTCTCTTTTTTTACTTCGCCCTTACTATTTATCTCCCGGTCAGTCTCCTGCTGCACAAAAGAGTACTCCGTAAAGCGTTTCTCCAATTGATTCTGATTGAGCGAGACTTCGCGCAGTAGTGCCTCAACATCCAAAGCTTCCGCGGCTCGCGGCGGATCGAAAACCGCATCGGGAACTCCCACGTTGTAACTTGCCCGTTGCAGCAGAAAAGTCAGCTCTCCAGCGCCGTCGCTATTTATACTCACGCGATGCGGCTCAAAAATGTTTCCTTCAGCACGATAGTCTTCCAGGCGAGTCGTTGTTTTGCGCGCGTGATCTTCGATACCGACCAGCAGCTTTGTAGTGAGGCTGAACAAATACTTCAATCGCGCGCCGCTGCGGAGAGAGAATTCCACGACGTAAGCAGGACCGGTCTCAAGATCTTTAAGCGAAACCATCCGCGCCAGAACATTACTCTTTTTGATGTCCAGCAAGTGGCTGGCATCGAGAACGGCCTGAAGACGCGCCGCTGCCGCTTCCGCATCGGTCAGTGTGCGGAGTTTGCCGTCAAGCCCGAGCGTCCAGGCAGACCTGGAAGTTGCGGCTGAGATTAGCTGACCGTTTCCGAAACTCATCACCGTGCGCACAGATGAAGGGGTCTTAGTCTGCGTTTTGGCGAGCCCCATCATTTGGTCTTTGAGTTGAATCCTCCATTCGTAGGTCGCATCCCTGATCGTTGCGACGCGTTTCTTGCCTCCAATAGTTTTCAAATAGCTCTCTACAACCTTTTCGGCTGACGGGAATTTGCGCGGCGCCGCTCCTGATTGCGCCACACCCAAAGTTGCAGCGCAACTGATGAGCAGCGCTATCACGAACGCAACAAACATCGTAGCGCGCAAATTGTCGAGCGATGGCTTCATCGATTCTTAACGGGCCTTCTTTGCGCCTCCGCCCGCGCTCTTTTTACTACCTGACTTCTTTTCCTTCTTGCGCTTCTTCTCAACTTTCTTGTGGGCCGCGGCGGTGACCTGCGCCACTCGCTCCGCCTGAGTTAGTCGCTTAGTTTTTCCTCCCTGTTCATGCGGGTGGTCCTGCTCAGTCATCTCGCCCTGATGTTTTTGGTATTCAAATTCATTTACCTGGGTTGCGCCAATCTTGGAAATTTCCAGGTTTCTCATCTGCTCTCTGCCCATATCGCTAATGTCCTCCCTATTCCTATCAGTGGTTTCAATCGTCAGCATGCTTTAGGTCCGAAGGACCGGCAGTTAGTAGCCCCGTCCGTGAGGGCGGGGAGTCCCATCTCTCGACAACCCAGAGGCCCGAAGGGCCGGCATAAATCGTGCCGCACCTGCGGCGCTCAGTTAACTATCCGCTACGTCTACCCCGCCCTCACGGACGGGGCTACTAACTGCCGGTCCTTCGGACCCAAGACTTCAAATTGAACCCAGTACCTATTTCAACCGCCTGCTTGACACTGCAAACTTCGCATTCGTATAGTGCAATCGCGCGCGCGCAGACGCGATCAAAGTGTCTGCATCCTAAGCCGGCTTAGCTCAGTTGGTAGAGCGTCTGATTCGTAATTAGAAGGTCGCCGGTTCAACTCCGGCAGCCGGCTCCAGTAACATATCCGACTAGCACAGTAGTTTAGCAAAGATTCCCTGATCACCCACACGGGTGATCATTTTGTTTTTTAACGCCAGTGTGACTCGATCGAATTGTAGGGGCGTCCCTCCGTGGGCGCCCCAAACGATTCGGAATTAGATCGGGACGCCCTCAGCGCGATTTGGGGCGCCCACGGAGGGACGCCCCTACACAATCATGCTAACCTCGCGTCTACATGAGGGTTACTTCGGAAAAACTAGCGGGCTACGAACGCGATGGCTTCATCGTCATCAACGACTTTGTAGATATCGCCTCTTGCGATCGTTTGCGTGCGCGTGCCGCAGAGTTGGTTCGCGACTTTGATCCGAGCGGCATCGTATCGATCTTCTCCGCGCACGAACAAAGCCGCCTTAGCGATGATTACTTTCTCACCTCCGGCGACAAGATTCGTTTCTTTTTTGAAGAGAATGCTTTCCTCCCAGACGGCAGCCTCAATCACCGCAAGGAACAATCGATTAATAAGATCGGGCATGCACTTCATGATCTCGATCCGGTCTTCAGCGAATTCTCGAGAACGCCGGAGATCGTACAGTTAGTCGCCGACCTGGGCATTCAGCGTCCATTGCTCTTGCAGGGAATGTACATCTTCAAGCAGCCGAGGATTGGTGGTGAAGTCACTTGCCATCAGGACAGCACATTTCTTTACACTGAGCCAACTGACATTGCTGGTTTGTGGTTTGCGCTTGAAGACGCGACGATCGAGAACAGTTGTCTCTGGGTAATTCCAGGCGGACACAAACTGGGATTGAAGTCACGCTGGCTGCGCAGCACGGGAGGCGAGATGAAGTTTGAGGTTTTTGATTCCAGCCCCTGGCCGGAAGACCGACTCGTTCCACTCGAAGTACGCAAAGGCAGTTTGATTATTCTCAATGGCCTGCTGCCACACAAGAGCCTCGCCAACCGCTCTACAAAATCCCGCCAGGCCTATACGCTTCACGTGATCGGCGGTGATTGCCGTTATCCGGAAACCAACTGGCTACAACGTTCTCCAGACCTCCCGTTGCGCGGTTTTAGTTGAACCGTTTAGATAGCGGACTTGTCCGCCGCCACGGTGGCACAAGTGCCAACTCTAAACGGATGCTGTTAGTAGGGCGTTGGAAATTGTCAACGATGAGTTGATTTGCGGATGGGAGTTGCCAGGGGTGAAGTGAGGCGGCAGCAATGCGGACAATCGCTAAAAACCTCAGTAAAACTCTAGTTTTGCTTTGTCTGGCGCAGAAGACCCCGGAAGATGCCCTGAACCCTGACGTTGCGCGCGGGCACTCGGATCGACTCCAGTTGAGAGTTGGATGGCCGCAGCTCCACTTCCGCACCATGCTTGTAGAGCCGCTTCAAAGTGGCGTAGGTTTCATCGACCAGGGCGACTACAATCTCGCCATCGCGAGCTTCGGGACGATTCTCGATCAATGCGATGTCTCCATCGCAGATGTGTTCATCGATCATGGAATCGCCCTGCACGCGCGCTGCATAGACCTTTTCGGGCCTCACTCTTCCAAGCATGAAGCGGGGCACACAAATCATTTCGCCATCAGGCACGAGTTCTATGGGTTGGCCCGCCGCGATGAAGCCTGCCATTGGAACCTCACAAAACAAATCCGAGGGCGGTATCGCCTGCTGGTTAATGTCGATCGTAAAAGATCCATCTCGCCCATGGATCGTAATCAATCCAAGTCGTTCCAGCGCCTTTATGTGTTTAGCAACTGTAGCTCGCGACTTAACTCCGAGGTGCTTCGCGATCTGAGTGTAGGAAGGTATGTAACCGCGCCGCTCGAGGAACTGGACGAGATAATCGAAAACTTCTTTTTGTCGCTGTGTGCGGGGGACCTTCATTTCCAATCAACCAATTCAGAAGCAAACTCAATGACTCATCACCGTAAGCTTCGCGGGCATTCTATGGCGCGCTAACAAAAGCGTCAAGTCTCTTCTTGCGCGCCATAGACCATGAAAAGGAATCTAGCGCTCGGAGTAGCGCGCCAATGTTCGCGGGAAGATACGCACGCCCGCGGGCATTTGAGTCAAAGTCATTGAGTTGTTGGTCAGAACTTCTCTTGCTTTCATGTGATACACCGCCTCGTTAAGATCATTATCCGGGCTGATCACCGCGCCCTTTAAAGCTGCTCCGATGAAAGCTCCCTTGCTACGAGAGTATGAAAGGATACCGGCATCCATCCTTGGGTTGGTGGAAGCGGCAGCTTCGCGCCCAACTGGACCAGCGGCCACGCCTACTTCGCCGCCAATCTCGAATTTGTCTTTCAACAGGCCGTTGAGGCCAGCCTCGTTCATTATTAACAAAACGTAATCGGTTTTGGTGGCGCCGATTTGGGCACCAAAGCTGCCACCACTCAGGTTGAAAAACGCAGGTGCCGTCCAGCCGTTTGGCGTTCGCCTGCTGACTACACCCTGACCGCCCTTACCGCCAAAAATAAAAGCTGCCTTCACGACGTCCGGGAAGACCGCAATCGCCTCAGCTTTGTCCAGTAATTCCTTGGGAATTGCCTTCTCACGCACGTTCATTATCTGTGTAAAAACCTCGGACGCCTCACGTGCATGACGCGTTGCGTCCTGGAGTCTGCTTTTCTTCTGCGCCGGCGCCGCGACAACGCACGTTAGTAAGAGTAACGAAATGCTTAGGGAGCAGGAGAGAGTGCGGTAAATGGAACCTCTCATTGCTTACCTCCTGTCATTATCTCTGAATGTCTACAGTTGACTAATACTAGAAAATTCTCCGAACGGCAACGCGAGCTGCCGCTTTGTGTTTTTCCCGTTCTGACCTCTATCGAATTACAGTAGGTCGATAGGTCCGTTGGCCGCGTGGCGCTAACGGACGACTGTGACGTTTGCGAAGTCGTGAAGTAGTCTTACCCGCGCTTGGCAACGCCAGCACGCTCATTTGGGCGTCACCGGTTCCGTCATTCAACTCTGTCTCTTGCACCGCAGATGTTTTAGCGTTCGGCTCCTCGATAACAGAGGCAGCGTCAGTTGAGGGGTGTCGTTCTTTCACCAACATGGTGCCCCCAAGGCTACCGATTGCCAGCCCGCCAACTGAGACCAGAGCTAATCCTTTCGTTCTCCTTTTGAGCACTTGCCGGGCAAAACGCGCTCGTTGAATCCAGACACTAACACCGCGTTGGGGTAGCGGTTGTACCGGTTGAGCGTTTGCACGGGCGCTTTCATCGAACCGCGCGGGCAGCGGAAAACCAGATTCTGCTTCAGTAGACGGTAAGCTCTTCCTGTCATCAATCATTATTGCTACCCCTGGCCGCATGAAATACTTTGAAACACTAACGAACGCCATACGACTAGAGGCAAATCCGTCTCCAAACTCTGAGACTGCAGAGTTAAGCAAGAAATTCTTCATAAAGCGGCAAGACTCTCGATGAGGTCAAACAGCGGATGCGCGAAGCGCTCGAATTGCATACGCGGCATGCGCGAGGACGGTTTGCCAATCCCCGAGCCGAGCCTGGTTGAATATGTCGACGCAGCTTAGTTCCCGGGTAATTCCCTCTTCAAATCGAAACTTTCCGCAAACGAAGTGAATTCGCAATCACCGACACCGAACTAAAACTCATCGCCGCGGCCGCGATCATCGGGCTCAGCAAAATACCGAAAAAGGGATAGAGCACTCCGGCAGCGATGGGTATGCCCAGAGCGTTATATAAGAACGCAAAGAAAAGATTCTGTTTAATGTTCTTCATCGTCGCCCGGCTAAGACGTATCGCACGCACGATGCCGCGCAGGTCTCCTTTGACGAGCATGACGGCGGCGCTCTCCATCGCCACGTCGGTACCGGTGCCCATTGCGATGCCGACATCTGCCTGGGCAAGCGCTGGAGCATCGTTGATGCCATCGCCCGCCATAGCAACTCTGCGGCCTGCCGCTTGAAACCGTTTCACGATCTCGGCTTTCTGATCAGGCAACACTCCGGCAACGACCTCGTCGAGGTTGAGCTGGCTCGCGACCGCATGTGCGGTTGTTTCACTGTCTCCGGTTAACATCACGATGTATATCCCTTCGGCGTGAAGTTGATTTATCGCTTCGGGCGTCGACTGTTTGATTGGATCCCCAACTGAAATCAAGCCCACGGCCTGGCCATCAACCGCCACGAACATCACCGTCTGTCCCTCTCTGCGCAGCGCTTCGGCTTTAGTTGCCAGCTCACTTGTGTCGATCCCGAGTTCCTGAATGAGTGCGGGATTTCCCAGGGCCACCTTATGGCCATCAACTTCTCCCGTGACGCCTCTGCCGGTTAATGATTCGAACGCACTCGCCGCGCTGAGTTCGATGCCGCGCTCCGTGGCGCCCGCAACAATCGCGGCAGCTAGTGGGTGTTCGCTGCCGCGTTCGAGACTGGCAGCCAGACGCAACAAAGTGTTTTCATCAATCCGCGCTGTAGTAACTACCTCAACGAGTTTCGGCTTGCCCTCAGTAAGCGTTCCCGTCTTATCAACCACCAGCGTATCAACCACGCGTAATACTTCGATGGCTTCGGCATTTTTGAAAAGCACCCCGCTCTGCGCGCCCTTCCCAGTCGCCACCATGATCGACATCGGCGTGGCCAGGCCGAGGGCGCAAGGGCACGCAATAATCAAGACGGCGATGGCATTAACCAGCCCATGGGCCAGGCGGGGTTCGGGACCCCAGATGCCCCATGCGATGAACGTAATGACCGCAATGGCCATTACCGCTGGAACGAAATACGCAGACACGCGATCGGCAAGCTTCTGAATAGGCGCCCGACTCCGTTGTGCTTCGGAAACCATCCGAACGATTTGGGACAATAACGTTTCCGCGCCCACGCGTTCAGCCTGCATCACGAAGGTTCCGCTGGTATTCAGGGTAGCTCCGATAACGCGATCGCCTGGTCGTCTTACAATCGGAATTGGTTCTCCTGTCACCATCGATTCGTCAACCGCGCTCGAGCCTTCAATGACAACCCCGTCCACAGGGATCTTCTCGCCAGGCCGCACGCGCAACCGGTCGCCTCGCTTCACCTGATCCAGCGGTACATCTTCTTCGCTGCCGTCTTCGCGCACGCGGCGCGCCGTCTTTGGCGCCAGCTTCAGCAGCCCTTTGATTGCCGCGCCAGTGCGCCCACGTGCTCGGAGTTCCAACACCTGGCCTAACAATACGAGCGTCGTGATCACGGCCGCGGCTTCGAAATAAACAGGAACCCTTCCTGATGCGTCGCGAAAGGAGACCGGAAACAGTTCTGGAAAAACCGTGGCGATCACGCTGAAGGTGTACGCGACACCCACGCCGAGCCCGATCAAGGTAAACATATTCAGGCTGCGATTTTTGATCGACTGCCAACCGCGAAGGAAGAAGGGCCACGCGCCCCACAGCACAACCGGTGTCGCCAGTGCCAGCTCCAGCCATCCGCGTACACGCATCGGCAGCAAACGTTCGAGCCATTCGATATCGCTGCTGGGAATTAATTCGCTCATTCCGATTGCGAGTAGCGGCAGCGTCAGCACAACGCTTATCCAGAACCGCCGCGACATCTCGGCGAGCTCGGGATTCTCTTCCACTGCAAGCGATACTGTTCGCGGCTCCAGCGCCATGCCGCAGATCGGACAAGTCCCGGGCGCGTCGCTAACGACTTCGGGGTGCATCGGACAGGTGTAGGTAATCTTGTCAGAACCGGGAGCGGACAGGGGTCCCCAGGGGGACAGCCCCGCTGGGCTGGTGATAGCGACCGGATTCTTTGGAGTCTTCTGAACGCTGGCGCGTTGGATTCCAACCGGCTCCAATATCACCGGGCGGGCAGGTTGGTTGAGAAAACGTTCAGGATCTTCACGGAACTTATGCAGACACTGCGTGCTGCAAAAGTAATGAGTTCTGCCTTTGTACTCATACGATCCCGCAGCCGAATCAGGATCGACGGTCATGCCGCAGACAGGATCGATTGCCGCGGAAGGTTTCTCATCGTTCGATTTGTGAAGCTCGGAGCGATGCATCTCTTGATGGGCCTAAGGTCAGTTTGAAATTGCAGGCCAACTCTACAACAAATCTTAAGGGAAAAAGAGCGCCCGGGCCTGACAAACCCGCGCTCTCTTTTACTGAGGACTCCAGGGCAGCCTCAGCAGTCAGGGCTTATGCACAATCACGTCGACGCCCCGCACTCCGAGTTCGGCTTCCAAATCACAAAGCAAAAACCGCTGCGCTTCGTTCTGTTGTCTCAGCATTGCATCCATATGACAAAGCGTGAGTCCACGCACAAACAAGTGGGCCTGTTCACCTGAACACAGTTCCACAATGGGCCGCATTTCCTGCGGCAGCCAAGCCAACTCGCCGGGGAAATGCATTTTCCGAACGCTCTCGTGTATTTCTTCGACGTTGTCCATGAAATGCATGTGGTCGGCTCGGCGCAAGATCACCATTTGTTTTGTTGCCGGGATCCTTTCGAATATTTCATACATGCCGGCGAGTGGTAACGAAGTATCGTTCTCCGCAACCAGATTCAGTGTCGGAACGTCACACCCCCAGGCGAACGTAAGCCTCACCTTAAGAATGCCCGGTTTCGGCTGGGAACTTCCGCCTGGCGCAACTGCCACTACGGCACCGATACGCCGCTCGACGTCAGGTGCGGCGAGTGCTGTCCAACCTCCGAAGCTGTGGCCCACGATTCCAATCTGAGTGGGATTAAGTTTAATTTCCGCGTTCCACCCTACGCCCTCCAGCAAATGATCGAGGAGAAAGCGTATGTCAGGCACACGGTTCGCAATCCACGCTTCCTGTCGCGCAGTCTTTTGCTCGTCGCTCTCGCAGTCCTTACGCGCCAGTTCCACTGCTACCACCTCAGAGTGATCTAACGCGGCGACGACATACCCGTGACTGCTTAAGTGAGTACAAAGAAACGTGGCTGACCGCCGGTTCCCGCCACTGGGATGTGAGTAAATGATGAGCGGGCAGGTTCCGGGTTGGGCTGCGGCATTGCGTACAGCCATTTGACTCTGCGGTGTGTCGTGTTGCGGAACCGTGAAGGAGTCCTGGGTTCCTGGTGCAGTATCCTGGCTAGCATGTTGAGCAGCCGCCGGATACCAGATCTCACAAGGAAACGGGCGGTCCCGTACCCTATCAAGTAGCTGAATCGAACGCACACCAACAGCAAAACGACCGCGCAGGAATGGATCGTATGGATCGTAGTCGTCAGTCGCGAGTGCCGCCCTTCGTGAGGAATGTTGTTTCGTCTGGTTAGGTGAGTTCGACATCGGAAGTATGATTCTACTTAATGTGTAAGCAAGCAAGACGCTCAAGAAACTGATCGGGTTCACTCCAGCGCTGAGCTGAACACTAATCTCAGTTGTTAGCTATCCCGTCCGACGTTTCTACTTTGGAGGCGCGACGGGCATCGCGAACAACGTATCCTCCACTACGACGTTGCGTTTGATTTCGGTAAAGGTCCGCGTCCAACTGTTGTAAGTGTCGATGGCTGAGTAGCGGATAGTGAATGGGACCTTCACTCCATCCACGTCGCGGTAGTCCTCGAAGTCGATCTGCTCGGGAATTGGCAGTAGCACCGTTTGGCTAATAGTAATCTTCCTCAGCAGCAGACCGGTCTGCGAGTCAAAGTAATAACGTTCGGTCCTGTTATCCTTAACCTGCTCGACAAGATAAGTATCGCGGTCACCCACCTTGTGAACACCCCCAAGCCTCATGCCCGGCGAGAGCTTCACCTTGACGACATTGAAGAGTTCGTCCCAGCTACGCTTCGCTTCTACAGCTTCGACCGGCGCTAGATTTCGCAGATTGGTTCCGTTCATCACCCAGCCTTTTTCGCCGTTGACGATCTGGCGAACTGCCCCCTGCGGCGTAGTCGCGACGATTAGGAACTTATCGGGAACTGCGAGAGTGATCTCATTAGGCCAATTGCGGTCCTGTGAAGCTTCGCGCCTGCCCTTCAGCGCAAGTGTCTTCGTGCCGGTTGCAGCGCTGCCACCCAACGCCTCAATGTACTTGTTGAATATTTGCTCGACTGAAGGCGAAGTAGTGCGCACGCTGGGAGCGGCATCGTTCGGCCCAGGTTCATGACCAGATCGGGCCAACGGCATCGGCGGCAGGCCGACTGGCTGCGTCTGCCCACGATGACAGGTGTAACAGGTCACGGCGTTTTCTCTGAAATCGACTTTATCGTTGGCTTGGATGGACAGCACCATCTGCATCATTCTGCGAGCCGTTTGCTTTTCTGGTTTATCATCACTTTCCCAAACCCAGTTTGTGAATCCTGTCTTTGGGTCTTTGCCTTGCTGGACGTGGCAGAAATTGCACTGCACACCGAGCGAACTGGCAACAAAATTCATTAAGGGGAAAAGCTGCGATTCGGGCAGACCCTTGAGATGCTGTATGTTCTTGCGCGTTTGATCGACTGTCTTTTCGCCTGGCGCACCCTGGAGAGGTCCGAGGATGTTTATGGCCGCGTAGCTCATACCCCAAACGCTTCGCGACTGATTGAGTTCAGGCGATCTCGTAGCCACTTTCGTCTGTTGTCCGTCCCCCGCAGCCGCTACCTTCAAGGTGCGGTTTGTGATTGTCAGACAGACGACGCCTAAACACAGGCCGACGCAAATGAAGCCACTCATCCTTGTTTTGACTGACATTGCTTTACAGTCCTTTCATTGTTTCTCGCGGCAGTGGGCATGACAGCAAAAGTGTTGATTGGAAGAGAACCGTTAATACTCTCACGGTGCTTATCTCCTATAACAACAAAGAACCTTCGAAGGGTAGGGGAGGCTCCTCAATGGGTATGCTCGCTCTCAACCGGAAGCCCCGCATCAACCCAATCCTGTTTACCCTCAGCGTAATCCCGCACGTTAATGTAACCCAGCGCCGCCAAGTCACGGGCGGCGTTCTCTGAAGCGTGTCACGTTGGATTGGCGCAATAGACAATGATTTCTGCATATTTGTCGGGCAGTAGTGACGCGGCAAGCTCCCTCACTTTTTCAGGTGGCAGATTGATCGCCCCCGGCAAGTGCGCGTGATGATAAGTCGCAGCCGGCAAGGTCTCTACGAGGAGAAAGTCATCCTCACGATCAATCTTCTGCTTCAGTTCATCTCTTGAAATTGTTTTCAGCATGGTGGTTCTCCATTTCGAAAGTAACCTTCCGTCGGTTGTGCCCGCCCCGGACTTAGTGCTTCCTCTAGTCGTGGAGCCTAAATTCTCGTGCTGGGAGGCACGGGTTTGCATGGTATAAAGACAGCGCTTCGATTAGTCTTACAAATTCCAGCAAGAATGAACACCGCACAGACCAGCGTGCAGATCGCTTCCCCCACCCCGGCCGGGCTGCGCGGCCCGGGGACCCCGGCTGAGCGCGCGCTGCAACTGAAAGGACATCATGATCACGATTCGCTCATTAGAAGGCGAGGCGTTTGCAGCCTACCTGGCGTTGCCCTCCGGGACTTCGCGGCCATCGGGCGGAGAAGGTCCCGGCCTGGTCCTTTTGCAGGAGATTTTCGGAGTCAACCGGGACATGCGCGCCATTGCCGATTGGTATGCGGCGAGAGGGTTTGTCGTAGCCTGCCCTGACCTCTTCTGGCGACAGGAGCCGGGCGTGCAACTTACCGATCACAGCGATGAAGAGTGGCAGCGCGCCATGGAGTTGTATCAGGGACTGGACGAGGCCAAAGCCGTGGCAGATGCGGCGGCGACGCTGGCTTTTCTGCGCCAACATCCAGCCTGCACGGGGAAAGTCGGAACGGTTGGGTTTTGTCTCGGCGGGAAACTCGCTTACCTGATGGCGACGCGCTCTGACGCGGATTGTTCAGTCGCCTATTACGGCGTCGGCATTGAGTCCGCGCTTGCGGAAGCGGCGCGCATTAGTTGTCCGACGATGCTTCACATGGCGGGCCGGGATCAATTCTGCCCACCCTCAGCTCAGGCACAGATTCATCAGGCGCTGGATACGCACCCGCTGATAACGCTCCACGTATACGCGGAACAGGATCACGCTTTTGCCCGCGTCGGCGGGGCGCATTTTGAAGCGCAGGCGGCTGAGTTGGCGCATCTGCGAACGCTGGAATTCTTCTTCCGCTATCTCAGTGGGCCGTCTGCCACAAAAGCGCTATGGAGCTTGTCCGATCTCTGGGATGAGCACGTCAAGTGTGAGTTTGCGACGCGCAATACTGACGACACGCTGGCCACGATGGTCGAAGATGCCTACGTCAATCACGTTCCTGTGCTGACTGGCGGGATCGGCCACGATCAACTGCGGGAGTTTTATTCGCAGCGCTTTATTCCACAAATGCCGCCAGACACGATGATGACTCCGGTGTCGCGCACGATTGGAATTGAGCGTGTCGTCGACGAGATGGTTTTTGAGTTCACCCACACCATCAAGATGGACTGGATGCTGCCGGGACTCGCGCCAACGGGCAAGCATGTCAAAGTGCCGCTAGCCGTGATCGTGCATTTTCGCGACGGCAAACTAGCGCACGAACACATCTACTGGGATCAGGCTTCCGTGCTGGTCCAACTAGGACTGCTGGATGAGCGTAAGTTGCCTGTGGCCGGAGCTGAGAGTGCGGAAAAAGTTCTCGACCCGAGCTTGCCCGCGAACCGTTTGATGGAGCGCGCCGATGGTCAACGATGATCAGAGCGAAGCGGAAGCCAGAGCCTCTCAAGTTCTGCTCGGGCGCTTGCGGCGTGATCTGGGTACGCTGGAATCTTACGCCGCGTTGCTCGGCATCCTGATCGGGGCCGGGATCTTCACGGTGACGAGTCGCGCCTGGACGCTCACCGGGCCGAGCGTAATCCTTGGGTATGTCCTTCTCCTGCCCGTTATCCTCGCCACCTCCGTGCCGTATGCCGCGTTTCTCTCAACGCCGCTGGGGCGTGAACCGGGCGGCGAGTACTCGCACATCTCGCGGACACTGGGCGGATACCGCATCGCCTTCATCGGGACGTGGCTGAAGATCATCTCTTACATCGGTGCGTTGGCTTTTCTCGCCACCGCTCTGGCCGATTACATGATTCAGTTCGCTGGTGGTCGCCTGCAGCCTGCGACTCACAGTTTACCGCTGGCGCTGGCGAGTCTAATCTTTTTTTATTTGGTCCACGTCGTTGGAGTGCGTTGGTTCGGTCGTTTGCAGGTGACGATGTGCGCGTTGCTTGGGCTTTCATTAGTCGTGCTGATCGTGCCGGGTTTATTTGCAATCCGCGTGGCAAACTATCAACCATTCATTACGCACGGCCTCGCAGGATTAGCGGCGAGCCTCACGCTGCTCTTCTTCTCATATGCCGGCTTCGAGTCTCTGGCCCAGACGGCGGGCGAAGTAAAAGACAGCACTGAACGGCTGCCGCGAGTTTTCCTGAAAGGTATCACCATCACGGCTGTCATCTTTGTGTTGATGTCCGTCGTAGCTTTTGGCGTGCTGCCGGGCGCGCGCTTGCAGGCCAGCAACGCGCCGATGGCGGAAGTCGCCTCTGTCTATCTGCCCGCCGGTGCAGCGCTGTTCGTCACCTTCGGCGCGATCATGGCGGTGACGACCTCCATGAACTCGACCATGCTGGTGCCATCACGGCTGGCCATTATTCTGGCGCGCGACGGATTGGCCCCGCCCTGGATTGGCGCGATTCACCCGCGCACTGGGACGCCGATTCGCGGTCTCACTCTAACGTTGGCAGCGGCAACCCTCCTGCTCATTAGCGGACAAGTCTCGCTGGCGCTGAACATTGCTGTCTTTGCCCTGGTCGTCCTTTATTTCCTGCACAGCCTGACTTTCCTGCTGCTTCCGAGCCGGAATCCACGACTCTATTCGCTCATCAACATTTCGCTGTCGTCATCCCTTCAGCGGGCGGCAGCTCTGCTGTCCGTGCTGGCGATGGGCGGAATCATTGCGATTCAGGTAGTTCAGGATCTGCGAACGTTGGGGGCACAGAGTCTCCGGCAGAGACTTGTCGGCCACTCACTCACAAGCGTCGAACTCGCCTTAGCCTGGGGCTTGATCGGAGCCATGCTCTACGCTTACGGTCGCCTGCGTAGCCGGCATGAAGCGAGAGATGACGAGATCATTTTTGCAGAGTTTGAAACTCGACGGGAGAACAGCCATGGAGATTGAAGGGAAAAGAGTCCTGGTGACGGGAGCTAGTCGCGGTTTGGGTCGCGCTCTGGCACTTGCGTGTCTAGGGGCAGGCGCGCGCGAGGTGTTAGCCGGTGCACGGCAACCGGAGAGTCTGGAAAATCTTAGAGAGATCGCACAGGATGGGCGCCTGCTGCTGGTGCGTCTCGATGTCACGTCGGAGGATGATGTTCGCGCGGCGGCTGATTTGGGGCGCGTGGACATTCTGATTAACAATGCGGGAGTCTGCGTTTACGGCAGCGTGCTACACGTGCAGATGGCGGCATTGCAGTCCGAGGTCGAAGTCAATTACTTCGGCGCGCTGTTGATGGCCCGGGCCTTCGCGCCTGCGATGATTGCGCATGGCAACGGGTTGATTGTCAACGTGGCCTCCATTCTTGCCAAGGTTAATCTGCCCGCGCTTGGCAACTATTGCGCGCTGAAGGCGGCTTTGCTGTCTCTGAGTCAAGCGCTGCGCGGCGATCTGCGGGAGAAGGGAGTGCGGGTAATCACCGTCCTGCCCGGAACGATTGACACCGACATGAGCCGGGACTTTGGTGGGCCAAAGATGTCGCCGGAACAGGCGGCGGCGGAGATTATCGAGGCTATCCGCGCAGAAGGAATTGAAACTCCGATTGGAGATGCTGCCCACGAAGTCATGGCCGGGCTCCGGGCTGATCCGCTGGCGATAGAGATGTCCTTCGCGGAGTATCGCGCTTGAGTGAAATGACAGAACCGAACATTGACCGCCGCCGCGCAGAATTCACAACCTTAGCGTCGGGGATTCACCTGTTGAGTCACAGCCTTGGCCCAGTGCCGCGCGCGGCGCGCGAATCGTTGCTCGCTTATTACGAAGCCTGGGAACAACACACCAGCGAGGACGCCTGGGCCGCAAGCTGGTGGGAATTGTCGCAACAGGTGGGTGACCGCATCGCGCGCATCCTGGGTGGGGCGCCGGGCTCATTGCAGATTCAACCCAATGCCTCAATTGCTCTCGCGAGTGTCGCATCGTGTTTTGACTTCGCATCGACGAAGCGCAATAAGGTAGTCACTTCGGCGCTGGATTTCCCTTCGATGGAATACATCTGGGAAGCGCAAAGCGCTTTCGGCGCGAAGGTTGAGATTGTTGGCTCGCCTGACGGCATTACGGTTCCTCTCGAAAACATTCTCGCGGCCATCGACGACACAACACGTCTCGTGGCGATGTCACACACTTCATTTCGGAGTTCATATCGCGTGGATGCAAAAGCGATCGTGGAACGCGCGCATAACGTTGGTGCGCTAGTCCTACTTGATGTCTATCAATCGGCCGGAACGATTGAGTTGGATGCGAACGGCTGGGGCGTTGATTTCTTGATCGGCGGCACAATCAAGTGGCTCTGTGGCGGCCCAGCCTGCGGTTATCTGTACGTGCGACCCGACCTGCAAAGAGATCTAAAGCCGCGACTGACCGGCTGGGTCGCGCACGACGCACCCTTTGACTTTGCGCATTCGCCCATGCGTTACGCTAAGTCTATTCGGCGGTTCGCGCAGGGTACGCCAAGCATTCCTGCGCTCTATTCAGCATTGCCCGGCCTGCAAATCATTGAAGAAGTCGGCGTCGAAACAATCGCGCGCGAATCCCGCCGCCGAACGGAATGGATGATCGAGTTTGCTCTCGAGCGGGGATGGAAAATAAACAGCCCACGCGACGTTAACCAGCGCGGGGGTTCAGTAATGATTAATGTCGCTGACGGACCAGCAATGGTAGATCGTCTCGCGCAGAGAAAAGTATTCGTTGATTGCCGCCCCGGCGTTGGCCTGCGCATCTCGCCTCACTTCTTCAACACGGATGAAGAAGTGGAGGAAGCAATGACGATACTTTCACAATTGATTGGTAAAGAGTTCGCACTATAGTTCGTCGCCGCCTGGGCCAACTTTCCAAACGATTATAAGAACCCTGCGAATGAATATGCCGCGTGGAATGGAACCGCCCGACGGGGGCGGCCCAGCACAAGCTTGCGTCCGTCCGAAGAGCAGCGAGCACGCCTACTGTCTGACGTGGAATACCGTGCGGTTCTTGTCCACTCCGGCGGACGGCACTTCGCCAGTCCAATAAGTCACGAAGCCTTTCGTCGCAATAACCCCTTCCTGGATTCCGACTGGCGCACCTGGCCCATGGCAGCCGACGCCGAGAGTGCCCTGGCTGCCGTCCGAATACTCGATCCGCAGAACCGCAGTCCCGTTGGCCCTCTCGTTTGTGTTGCCTGTCAGGTCAATAATCGTTCCGGTTTGAACAC
>Ga0137403_10001883_pt1 | contig 26130 bp, 21 predicted proteins | sample CZOMad2_1_16fung_FD_122057 | JGI IMG/M metagenome (GOLD analysis project Ga0137403, IMG submission 122057) | Vadose zone soil fungal communities from Angelo Coast Range Reserve, California, USA - CZOMad2_1_16fungal (Hybrid Assembly) | ecosystem: Environmental > Terrestrial > Soil > Vadose zone... | reverse complement strand
ATCACCGGCGCGGCTGACGACGATCCGAGCGGCATTGCGACCTACTCGCAGGCGGGCGCGCAGTTCGGCCTCAACATGCTCTGGACGATGCCATTGGCGTACCCGCTGATGTCCGCGATCCAATCGATGTGCGCCCAAATCGGACGGGTTACCGGCAAGGGATTGGCGGCCAACATCAAGATCGCGTTTCCGCCAATTGTGCTCAAGGGCGTGGTGCTGCTGCTGTTGATCGCCAATACGTTGAACATTGCGGCTGACGTCGCGGCCATGGGGGAGGTCGCGGAACTTGTCAGCGGCGCCGACCGCCACTTCATGACGGGGGTCTTTGTTGCCGTAACGTTGCTGCTTCAGATTTTCGTGCCCTATTCCCGATACGTTTTTTTCCTGAAGTGGTTGACGCTTTCGCTGCTGGCCTATGCCGCCGTGCTGTTTACCGTCCATGTTCCCTGGGGCGAGGTGGCGCTGAGAACAGTGTGGCCGAAGCTGACGCTGAATTTCAACACGGCTGCCATGGTCGTCGGCATCTTCGGAACGACCATCAGTCCATACCTGTTCTTCTGGCAGGCTTCGCAAGAAGTCGAAGACCGGCAGGCCAAGCGGCGCAGGTCACTTTTACAGGACCCCAATGCTGCGCCTGCGGAACTCCGGCGGATCAAATGGGATACCTGGAGCGGAATGTTGGTTTCCGATCTCACGGCCTTTTTCATCATTCTCGCCACCGCAGTTACGCTCAACGTGTCGGGAGTCACCAACATTGAAACCGCGGCGCAAGCGGCGAGCGCGCTTCGCCCGCTGGCAGGCGATTTCGCCTTTCTGCTGTTCGCGATCGGAATTATTGGCGTCGGCCTGATCGGCGTGCCGGTGCTCGCCGGTTCTGCCGCCTTCGCGCTCGCCGAAGCCATGGACTGGAAGTCGGGCCTTGAAAAAAAGCCGAAGAATGCGCGCAAATTCTACGGCGTGATTGCGGTCAGCGTGCTTGCCGCGTTGGTCATCCAGTATTCGCCGATCAGTCCGATGAAGGCGCTGTTCTGGAGCGCAGTGATCAATGGCCTGGTAGCGGTTCCCTTGATAGTAGTGATCATCCTGCTCGCCTCCCGGCAGTCCGTGATGGGGCCATTCACGTCGAGCCGGCCGATCATGGTGCTTGGCTGGATCGGGGCAGCGGTCATGGGTCTGGCAGCTGTCCTGATGCTCATCCCCGGCTAGGCCGCCATGCATCGCCGGCTGTCATCGGGTCCGCGACTGTGAGATTCCTGATCTTACGACCGAAAGCATGATAAGGTCTCAAGGCGGACCCGTCGTCCCCGCTCACGGATCCAAAGATCGCCAACAATGCTTAAGGGAGGAGAAGCCTATGTCGGCAACGCTATCCCGTAGAAGCTTAACTAACTCAGCGATGTTCGGTTTGGCCGCCCATCTCGCGGCGTTTTCGTTGCCGATGGCCGCGGTGAACGCTCAAGCCATGAAACCGATACAGGAGCCCATCACAGGCAACGAGGAACTTGGAGACCTTAGCCAACCGCAACAAGGATTGGTGCAATTCTACCGCGCGTTCAATAGCCGCGATCTGAAGATGTTGGACGACAATTTCGCCCACTCCGATGGAGTCGCGATTGATAACCCGCTTGGAGGAATTCGGCGTGGCGCGGATGAGCCGCACAAGATGTATGAAGGGGTATTCAAGAGTCCGGCGGACGTTCACGTTGAGTTTTGGGATTATACGATTCATCGCGTTGGCGACGTATTTTGGGCCGTGGGGCGGGAACGCGGCACGTATCATGATGGTGAAATCGTGAAAAATCTGAACGTTCGCACGACCCGAATTTTTCAACTGATCGATGGGCGCTGGCGACAAATGCATCATCACGGGTCAATCGAAGACGCGGCGCTTCTCGGTGAGTATCAGAATGCAGTGCGATCCGCATCCTCGAAAGCGCCAAAGTAAGCCGGACTGGAGGCTTTCGCTCACGCGCTGGCGCGGCGGGCCTTCACCAGCGCGATCAGCTCGTCGCCATAATGCTCGAGCTTCTTGTCGCCGATCCCGGGAATGTCGCGGAGTCGCGTGAGCGACGTCGGGCGCAAAATGGCGATGCCGTCTATGGTGGCATCGTGCAGCACGACATAGGCGGGTACGCCACGCTTCCGTGCCACCTCAGAGCGCCACGCCCGGAGCGCGGTGACCAACTCTGGATCGCCGGCGTTCTCTTGGCGGCTTGAAGTCGGGGCGAGATCGCCGCGCCTTGATTTGGCCCGGCTGGCGCGGATGCGCGAACCTGCGGCTTCCTCGCGCAGCATCACCTCGGTTTCGCCTTTCAGGATGCCGCGCGCAGTGTCCGTCAGTTTCAGCGCGCCAAACGCCTCCGCGTCGGGCTGCAGATGGCCCATCGCCACCAGCTGACGGAGCGCGGCACGCCACTGCTTTTCATTGAGCTCGCGGCCGATTCCGAATACCGAAATATTATGGTGCCCGTTTTGCATCACGCGTTCGGTCATGCGGCCGATTAAGACATCGATCAGGTGCATCGCGCCAAAGCGCTGTCCGGTGCGATAGGCGCAGGACAACAGCTTTTGCGCGATGACCTTGCCATCACGAAGTTTCGGCGGCGACAGGCAATTGTCGCAATTGCCGCATTGGCCGGCTTTCAGGTCCTCGCCGAAATAGCCGAGCAAGCGGGTGCGCCGGCAGCCGATGGTCTCGGCGAGGCTGACGAGCGCGTTGAGTTTTTCAAACGACACCCGCTTGAACGCTTCCGCGCCGCTGGACTCCTCGATCATGCGGCGCTGCTGCACGATATCCGACAGGCCATACGCCATCCACGCGCTGGATGGCTTGCCGTCGCGGCCCGCGCGTCCGGTCTCCTGGTAATAGGCCTCGATGCTTTTCGGCAAATCGAGGTGGGCAACGAAGCGCACGTCGGGCTTGTCGATTCCCATCCCGAACGCGATCGTGGCGACGATGACGACGCCGTCCTCGTTGATGAAGCGATCCTGGTTGCGGGAGCGCACATTGGCGTCTAGTCCCGCGTGATAGGGCAGGGCTTCGATGCCGGCCTTGGCAAGGGCTTCCGCGGTATCCTCGACCTTGGCGCGCGACAGGCAATAGACGATGCCGGCGTCGCCGGGATGGCGCTCGCTGATGAAGGCCTTGAGCTGCGCCGGCGCATTTTGCTTGTTGACGACCTCGTAGCGGATATTGGGCCGATCGAAACTCGCGACAAAACTCGGCGCGCCGGCAAGGCCGAGCCGCTCGATGATTTCCTTTCGGGTCAGTTCATCGGCGGTGGCGGTCAAGGCGATCCGCGGCACATCGGGAAAGCGCTCTGATATCACCGACAGGCCAATATATTCGGGGCGAAAGTCGTGGCCCCATTGCGACACGCAATGGGCCTCGTCGATCGCAAACAGGGCGATCTTTACGCGGCCGAGAAGGTTGAGACAACGCGGGGTCAACAGCCGCTCGGGCGCGACGTAGAGCAAATCGAGATCGCCGGCGACGAGCCGAGCCTCGACCGCGGACGCCTCCTCGAAGGTCAGCGTGGAATTCAGCACCGCGGCCTTGACACCGGCTTCGCGCAATCCCGCAACCTGATCGCGCATCAGTGCGATCAGCGGCGAGACCACGATGCCGCAGCCCTCGCGCAGCAGTGCCGGCAATTGATAGCACAGCGACTTGCCGCCGCCGGTCGGCATCAGCACCAGGCAATTGCCGCCGTTGGTGACATGTCCGATGATTTCTTCCTGCGCGCCGCGGAACGCGGGCAGGCCAAACACGGAATTGAGGACGGCAAGCGCCTCAGGGGTGATGCTGGACTGGCGCTTGGCGGCTGAGGCAGGAACAGACATGCGGGATAGGTCTATTCCTGATTCGCTCCATCAGGCATATCCAATTCCACCTCGTTCACGTGCATATTTTCGTCAGGAAGCGGCCGACACTCCGGCTGCGCGCAACGTACGCGCGCCGTCGGAAAGATAATCGAGCCAATTGCGAAAGATCGCGGTTGCAGCAGTGCCGGTTGCTGCGTCCTGCCGAAGCGTGCGCTCGGGCAGTTCGATACTCAGCGAGGGTCTGCGTTCGGCGTGGGCGCGCCTTTCGAAGCTTGCGAGGCTTGCTTCGGTCTCGGTGTCGAAATAGGCAGCCGGGATGGCCGGATAAAGGTCGCGCTCGCCTGCAAGGAAGCGGGAGATGTCGCGCAGATATTCCCGCTCCAGTGACAGCGCCTCATATTCGGGATGTCCCTGAAAGAAGATGAATTGGCTGCGAAGTTGCTTGGCGAAGATATCGACACCACACTGCGGCGACTGCGTCAGCAGCTGATAGCCTCGCGCCGACAGATCGTGCACGCGCAACTCATTGAGCCGCGAATGCGTGACCTTGAGCGGCGAAGCGATGTCGTTCATCAGCCAGTGATCGGCCACCTTGAAACAGTCGTAGATTCCGGAGCATTTGGTGTCGAGCCGCCGGCGCTCGATGCCATCGAGATGCAGGATCGCGGCGTGGGCGGCAAGGCACGACCAGATGGTTGAACGGGTGTTGGTCTTCGCCCAATCGACAATCTCGGTGAACGCTTGCCAGTACGTTTCCCCGGTGAGCGCCGGCGCGTTCGGCTCGGCGCCGGTGACGATCAATCCATCGATCTGCAAACGGTCGAGGTCGGCAATGTCGGTATATTGCCGGTCGATGCGCCATTTCGTCGTCTGCGCCCGGTGCACTGACGGCAGCGAGAAGCAGTGGAAATCGATGCGGCGATCGCCGGCGGCTTGCCTGAGGAGGCGCATGAACTGGCGTTCAGTCGCCAGAAGCGCCGCATCCGGCATGTTGTTGACGAGCCCGATCGTAAGGTCGACGTCGGCATGTTGCGGACGACCGAATTTATCCTCTTGCCGCAGCTGCGCCGGCGCGAGGCCGGGACTGACGATCAGCCGCCGTTTTTCCAACAGCACGGTCATGCCAGGCCCACCGATCTATTCCGCGGCCTCAAGCCGCTTGTGCCCCGAGCAGGCCATCGCCAGCGCCTGGTCGATATCCTCGATGATGTCGCAGGCGTGTTCGATGCCGATCGAAAGCCGGATGGTTTCCGGCAGCACGCCGGCCATGCGCTGCTGTTCGCGGGACATCTGGCGGTGCGTGGTCGAGGCTGGATGACAGGCGAGCGATTTCGCATCGCCGATATTGACCAGCCGCGTGATCAGCTTCAGCGCGTCATAGAAGGTCTTGCCGGCCTCGAGGCCGCCCTTGATGCCGAAGGTGAACAGCGACGAGGCATTGCCGTTGAGATATTTCTGGACCAGCGCATGATAGGGGCTGTCGGAGAACCCCGCATAATTAACCCAGTCGACGCGCGGATCGTTACGCAGGAATTCCGCGACCTTGCGCGCGTTCTCGACATGGCGCTCGACGCGCAACGCCACGGTCTCGATGCCCTGCAACAGCAGGAACGCATTGAACGGCGAAAGCACCGCACCCATTGTGCGCTGATAGACGCTGCGCGCCCGCTGAATGTAGGCGCTGGTACCGAATTGTTTGGTGTAGACGAGGCCGTGATAGGACTCGTCGGGCTCGTTGAAGGCGGCAAAGCGGCGCGCGTGCTCGGCCCACGGAAAATGTCCGCTGTCGACGATTGCCCCGCCAAGGGTCGTGCCATGGCCGCCGAGAAATTTGGTCAGCGAGTGCACGGCGATATCGGCGCCGTAATCGAACGGTTTTAGCAGGATCGGGGTGGCGACCGTGTTGTCGACCACCAGCGGCACGCCGTGGCGGTGCGCCATCTTGGCCAAGGCTTCGATGTCGCAGACATTGCCGGCGGGATTGCCGATGGTCTCGGCGAACACCGCCTTGGTGTTCTCGTCGATCAGCCTTTCGATGGCGTCGGCCTTGTCGCTGTCGGCAAAGCGGGTGGCGATGCCCTGGCGCGGCAGCACATGGCCGAGCAAAGTGTGCGTGGTGCCATAAAGCTGCGGCACCGAGACGATGTTGCCGCCGCCATCGGCGAGATTGACGATAGCAAAATGCAGCGCGGCCTGGCCGGTCGCGACCGCGAGCGCGCCGACGCCGCCCTCGAGTTCGGTGATGCGCTTTTCGAGAACCGAGGTGGTCGGATTGGCGATCCGGCTGTAGCGATAGCCTTCCGCTTCGAGGTTGAAGAGGGCGGCGCCGTGGTCGGCGCTGTCGAAAGCGTAAGCGACGGTTTGGTAGATCGGGACGGCGACGGACTTGGTGGTGGGGTCTACTTCGTAGCCGGCGTGAATTGCGATGGTTTCGTTGCGCATTGTCGACCTCACCGTTTGCGTATCGCACTTCACCATGCGTTTTATTCGCAACGTCTTTGTTAGGCGGGGATGGTCAACCCTTCAATAATTCGCGCAAACATTGACGAAATAACCCTAATAGACCTCCGTGAATCGATTAAATTTGAATGAATTCGTTAGCACCGCGTAACCATGCTGGGCGGATGCGCGATGGGCTTTGGCGGGCTTTGCAAAGCGCCGGTCAGCCGCCAACGGCGCGCCGCACCTGCTCGCCGATCAGGTGAAGAACATACCGCCCCTGCGGCAAAATCGCGCCGAGCGCGTGGAAATTATGGATCATGCCGTCGTGACAGACATGATCGACCGTAACGCCTGCGGCGACGAGCTTGGTGGCATAGGCATTGCCTTCGTCGCGTACGGGATCGAATTCGGCGGTGTGGATGATGGCGCTGGGAAGTCCGGTGAATTTCGTCGCACGCAACGGCGAGATTCTGGGATCGGCGAGGTCCGCATCCGCGGCAAGGTAGTCGGCGAGGTCGGCCTCCAGCGTGACGCGGTCGAGCAGATGATCTTCGGCGAATGCCTCGCGCGAGGGCGAGGTGTCCTCGAAATCGAGCACCGGACATATCAGGCATTGCGCCGATATCGGCGGGGCATCATTTCGCAAGCTCTCCTGGCACACCACCGCGGCGAGTGTTGCGCCTGAGGAATCGCCGCCCACCACAAGCCGTGCCGCATCGATGCCAAGCGAGGCAGCCTGTGCAGATATCCATCGGGTCGCCGCGATCGCATCCTCGATCGCCGCCGGAAATTTGTGCTCGGGCGCAAGCCGGTAGTCCACGGAGACAAGCCGGCAGCCGGTGGTCTGCGCCAGCGCCGCCGCGATCAGGTCGTGCGTCTCGATATTTCCGGCAACCATGCCGCCGCCATGGAAAAACACGAAACCCGGCAACGGCGCACCTGTCGCATCGTCCGGCGCGTAAAGACGATAGCGAAGATCGCCGGCCGGGCCCGGCAATACGCCGTCGGTTCCGGTGACGGCCGCCACATCCGCACGCGCAAACTGCATCAGCTTGGCGAGCGCCTGGCGGCGAGCTTCAGGGCTTGGCCGCGGTCGATCGCCCGGCGAGGCTGCCGCCGTCATGGCGAGAAAGCGTTTGGCCAGGGGATCGAGGGGCATAGCGGCTCCGGTGTCGGAAGAATTGATCGCTCGTGGCGGAATCCGCAAGGGAATCCTTAGGGAATTCGGACAATAGTAGCGCCATCATGCATGGCGGCGCCGGTTCGAGAACTCAGATGGCAATCATGGCCCCGACCGTCAAACCGGTCAGTTTTTCGCAGACCTGGACCTTCTTCGAAGGCGGCTGGCACGAAGGCAATGTGGCGATCATGGGCTCGCGCACGCATGGCGCGTGGCTGGCATCGACCGTGTTCGACGGAGCGCGCGCGTTCGAAGGTGTGGCGCCCGATCTTGAGGCGCACTGTGCGCGGGTCAACCGGTCCGCGATCAATTTCAAGCTCAAGCCTGTGGTCGATACCGAATCTTGGTTGGCGCTGGCGCGTGAGGGCATCGCACGTTTCGACGCCAATGCGGAGCTTTACATCCGGCCGATGTATTGGGCCCAGACCGGCAGCGGCGGCGGCGTGTTGTTCGATCCGGAAACGACGAACTGGTGCCTGTGTATCTACGTCGCGCCGATGCCGCCGGCATCGGGTTCTGCGATCACGCTGTCGCCGTTCCGCCGGCCGACCATGGAAAGCGCGCCGGTGGATTGCAAGGCCGGCTGTCTTTATCCCAACAATTCGCGCGCGCTGAGCGAGGCGCAGGCGCGAGGCTTCAACAACTGCCTGATGCTCGACATGCTCGGCAACGTCGCGGAATTCGGCAACTCGAACGTCTTCATGGCGAAGGACGGCGTAGTCTTTACGCCGGCGCCGAACGGGACTTTCCTCAACGGCATCACCCGGCAGCGGGTGATCGATCTGTTGCGCGCCGATGGCGTTACCGTCGTCGAGAAGACGCTGAAATATCCAGATTTTCAGGGCGCGGACGAGATCTTCTCCAGCGGCAATTTCGCCAAGGTCGCGCCGGTCATCCGGATCGACGACCGCTCGCTGCAACCGGGGCCGTTCTACAACCGCGCCCGCAAGCTGTACTGGGACTTCGCCCACGGCTGACGTAGGCGGCTTCATCCTTCGAGACGGCGCTTCGCGCCTCCTCAGGATGAGGTCTTGGACCCTCATGGTGAGGAGCGCGGCAACGCCGCGCGTCTCGAACCACGAGGCCGCGACTATAGACCAAGCAAGTCCCGCACGCTAACCGGCCACTTGGCAAGCTCGGTGCCGTGGGTATGGAACATCGCCACCGCCAGGCGATCCATTCCGAACGCCACGCAGCCGGTATGGGCCGGCTCGCCGTTCGCACCCTTGATGTCCCAGGTCGTGCCGAAATGGTCGCGATGATAGTTGAAGCTCATGCAGGCCGTCGGCTGCGCTTCCGGGCGCAGCGGGATCAGAAGCTCGAATTTCAGCGATTGCTGCTTCTGGCTCACCGCCTTCATTTGGCCGACGCGGCCGAAAAACGGATCGCTCGCATAATCAACCCTGAAGGTCAGGCCGAGGTCGCGCGCGATGGCCTGCGCCCGCACCATCCAGCGCTCGCGGAAGTCGGACACATCGTCAGGATTGCCGATGCAGACATATTCGCGCATCCGGAACGATTGCAGCCGGTCGAGATGGCGGGACGGCTCGGCGCGGAAGCAGTCGGCCGCAACGTCGAACCGCAAGCCGCCTGACGGCAGCGGCCCCCTGGCGGCGGCAATCGGATAGAGCGGATAGCAGGCCGCCGGCGAAAGCACGAGATCGGCGGGCGAGAGCGAGGTGGTCCAGTCGCCGCCGGCGTCGAAGCGGCTGACCGCGGAATTGATTTCGCGCTCCGTGCCATGCAGGCCGCAGACACAGCCGAGCAGATTGGGGAAGCTTTTCAGATAGCCGGACTTCTCCAACTGTCCGCGGTTCATCACCGGCGGGAAGCGCATCACTTCGGTGCCCGCCTCGCGATGCCGCGTGATCAGGGCGGCGAGCCGCTCGATCATGTCCTCATAAAGCGCGGTCCGGGCATAGACGCCGTCGGTGCCCATCTTGTGAAACAGGCGATCTGCGAGGTGGTCGAGCGGATCGACCGGTTGCGAGATGGTCTCCGGCGCGACGGCTCGGATGGCTACGTTCATGTTCGGCCTTCCCTGATGTGTCGAAAGTCTGTTGTTCAATCGCGCAAAGTAGCGGGCACAGCGCTCATCAGGCTGGCGGTAGCGATATTGGCGAGGATGCGGTCGTTGTTGATCATGATCGGCGCCGAGAGCACGTCGCGCAGATGGCGGCCGACGCTGAAGTCGCCATCGTTGCGGTATCCTGAGAGCCCGCAGGCGCGCATCGCGCTCATCACGGTTTCCACCGCCAGCTCAGAGGCTTCCACTTTGAGCAGGTTGACCTGTGACTGGAAGTCGAGCGAAGACAACGCGCGCTCGTCATGCTCGTGGGCGGCATAAGTGTCGAGCGTCGATGTAATCACGGCACGCAGCTTGGCGAGCGTCATCTTCGCCGCGGTAAAGTGCGCGGCGCCGGGAGGCATCTGGCCACCCGCGCCGCGGGCAGCCTTGCGAATGAAGAGTTGCGCGCGCTCGACGGCCGCAGCCGCAATCCCGGCCCAAGCCGAAGACCAGCAGAGATGTGCCACCGGCGTCATCGTCTGCGTATGAATCCTGTCATAGCCTTCCGGGAAAATCTGTTCACTCGAGCCCTTGAACTTCAGCTCGAAGCCCGCGCTGCAGGTGCCGCGCATGCCGAGGGTCTCCCATCCGAGGCTCCTTTCCAGCGTGTAATCGTCCTTGGTGATGGCGAGCAGGATCTGGTCGGAGCCGGCCGCATCGTTGGCGCGACGGGCGACGGTGACAATGCCGTCGGCCTGCGCGCCGTAGGAGATCACGGTCGCATTGCGAACCAGCGAGATCTCGGCATCCGTGTGTTCGACGGCGGCGGTGGAGAAGCGGATGTTGCCGCCGTTCTGCCCTTCCGTCGTCGAGGAGGCGAGCAGCATTTGCTCGGACGCCACGCGACGCATCAGCGCCTCGTGATAGCGGCTGCCGGCGCCGTGACGGACCAGGCAGGCGATCTTGGTCTGATGCATCGCAAAGATCATCGCCGTGGAAGAACAGGCGCGGCCGAGTGTGTAGCACATGTCGGTGATGTCGAACATCGAGGCGCCGTCGCCGCCGAAGGCTTGCGGGATCTGAACGCCCAGCAGCCTTTGCTGGCGCGCCTTATCGATGGCCTTTTGCGGGAAGCGGGCGTTGAGATCGACGTCCTCGGCCTCAGTCGCGGCGGCCGCGGCGACGGCGGCCGTTCGTCGAGGGAAGGAACTTCGATCGGGGATGAATTGTTCGCTGGTCTGGTCGGCGATTGTCTCGCGAAGATTGGCTTGCTGCACGTTCATGGCCGATATGCCTCGATGGTTTGTCGGTGCGAAACACCTGCGCGAGCATCGCGCAATGCCACATCGATCGCTTGAACAGCTTCCGATCGCGTTTCTGGCTTAAGGATTTAATTCAAATGCGTCGATGAAATTCAGGGTAAACGGCGGTCGTTTCGGCGACGAAAGTTAATCCAAGGTTTTTTCGATGCGTCGTTTTTTAGCTATCGCCGTTAGCGTTAAGAGCGGAATGACGATTTTGGTCAAAGGAGATTCGCTGTTTTTCAAAGGCCTGCCGAATTATAAGGGTGCCATGCAAACGCCGATTTTTGTCATCGCCAGTCAAGCGATGGCGCTGACGACGCGACAGATGGAAGCAAAAAAGATGCAAGCCTTTAGCGCCGATGTTGGGGATCGCGTCCTTGCCCTCGTCAACTCGATCCTCAAACAGAACGCGATCACCGCGAACGTTGATCCGGACTCGCTGCTGGTGGATGTCGGACTGACGTCGATGGATATGGTCAATCTGATGCTCGGCGTCGAAGCCGAATTCGATTTCACGATTCCGCAATCCGAGATCACGCCGGAGAATTTCCAGTCGGTCCAGACGTTGCAGCGGATGATCGTCAATCAGCTCGAGCCTGCAACGGCGGCTTGATTCTGGCGTAGGATTTTTCGCGCGGGCGGCCTCGCCTCGCTCGCCAGGACAACGGCGTTCGGCTATCGCTCCATTGATCCCCATGGGTTGGAGGTTCCCGAATGTGTCATATCTGCCGCACTTTGGGCCGATCCCGCGAACGTGTCCGGTTTGCCGCACTCTAGACGTATTCCGACGTTCATGCTCATGGCTTGTCTGAGGGGAACTGTTTCTTCCAAACTTAAGGGGAAGTGCCGTGACGAAAATTGTGATTATCGCTGCTGCAACGCTTGCCGTGGTGACTGCCGCGGGCGCTGCCGACCTCCCGCGCCGACAGCCCGTCTATCAGGAGGCTCCAGTCGGAAAGATGCCGATCGGCAAGTCCCCAGTCGGCAAGGCGCCCGTCGTGACGCGGGCCTACTAATACGCGGTATTGACTCAAGTCTCGTCGACGGTTGAGGGGCGAAGCGTGGCAAATAGCCCGAAGAGTTTGGGACCGTGCTTGCTTGCCGGACTAGCGCTTGCTGTTTTGCTCCAGGGCGAAATTCAATCAGCTGCTGCACACGAACTCCACAAGCGCACCGCCGACGCGAATGCGCTTGTTTCCGGTGAGGCTGAATCGAAACCGTCGCCGTCGATTCGAAAGCCGGGGTCGGGGTCAGCAAAGGGCCCGTATTACGTTGATTTCCGAGCCCGAACGGCGGCGAGCTGGGGGCACGCCTTTGTCTGGTTTGGCAGGACCAGCGAGCGAGCAGTTGAAGTCGCGGGCCTTACCCCTGCGGGAGACACTCTACCTTATGTACTTGGTCATTTGACGTGGGTGCCGTCCGAGACCGGGGCAAGCTATGGCGATCTTGATCCGCAGTACGTGACCGCGAGTTACCGCGTTTACTTGAATGAGCCGGACGCCAAAAGGGTTTTCGCATACATCAAGAAATTACAGGCGAGTTCACCGGTCTGGAACGCCGAAATATCCAATTGCACTTCGTTCATCGGTGACATCGCAGATTTTATGGGATTGAAAGTTCCTTTCCGCTGGCAGCGTCCTGAGGACTACGTCAACAGTCTCAAAGCGATGAATGGCGGGCGCCGGATAGTCCACCTGTCGTCAGAACAATAGCTCGCATTCGGCGCGCGAAATAACGGAACTGTTGCTGTCTTGCAGGGCATCCAGGTCCTCATTCATTCTGTGCTGTCCAATTCGTGTGGTTATCGGTGACAGGCATTGCCCGAAGCCTCAACATCAGGCCTGTGGAATGACGCGCTCGGGTATCAAAGACCTGGTGTGATCAGATCCAGACATCATTCTCCGCGGTGCGTTCGCCGCCCTCGTGGCCGGTATTGAGGACACCGCGCGGCTCGATCAGCAACAGCCTGACCTCGTGTTCGGCATAAGGCTTGTGTTCGACGCCTCTCGGGACGACGAACATTTCGCCGGCCGCCACGTTGACCGCGCCATCGCGAAAATCAATTCTCAGAACACCATCCAACACGATGAATGTCTCATCCGTGTTCTTGTGATCGTGCCAGATGAAATCTCCCTGAAGTTTCACGATCTTGAACTGGTAGTCGTTCATCTCGGCGACGACCTTCGGCTGCCAATGCTCGTGAAATAAATTGAACTTCTTGCCGAAATTGATCGCCTCGTATCTCATGTGACGGCTCCCTTGCGGGTGATGATTGGCGCGACCGCGACTTCGGTCGCACTCGCGGCAACCCTGTTTTTTTATTTGGATTTGTACACCGCGGTCTGCAGCGCAAACGCGCCGCTGCCGGCGAGTACCAGCGCTGCCTGGGCCACCAGCCAGAACAGCGGATATTCCCAGCCGCCGCCGGTGTTGGAGTAACCCCAGCCGACCGGCCATTTGATCCAAACCACCACGCCTAAGAAAATCAGCAGGAACGCAGCCCATTGGCGGGTGTACCAGCCAAGCAGGATCGCGACGCCGCCGATGACTTCGACGCTGAACGTCGGCCACGCCAAAAGAGGGGTGATGCCATTCTTCGCCAGCAGCGCCTCATGCGTGTACATCCCGCGCGAGATCTTGAGAAAGGCGTGCGCAATCCAGTCGACCCCGATCGCCACGCGCAAAAGAAACAGTCCGTATGGCGCGTAGCCCGCATCCACCGTGGCATTGCTGAAGAGCGCAGCGAAAACGCGGGGGACGCTGGCGCGGCTATCTCTGGCTTGGTCGATACTCATCTGTTCTTTTCCTGTTTCATGCTGGCCCAACGCGGCACCGCTCCGATTTGCCGGCTCCCACTTTGCGCGAACGCGGCCCTTCGGATCCATATCATGCCCTAGTCTTCCGGAAATCTCCCCTCTACACTCCCCCTGCCAACAAAAATAATCAGAACCAGGGGGACAGGTATGTCGCGCCTTTCGATGGTTACGAGCGTCAGTTGCCTCGTGGTCGCCGCATGGCTGGCGGGCACAGGCCATTTGGCGGCGCAGGCGGGCCCCGCGCTCGCGGGCAAGGTCACCGCCGGGCCGGAGGCATTGGAGGGCGTTCTGGTCAGCGCCAAAAAGAGCGGATCGACCGTCAGTATCACAGTCGTGAGCGACAAAGATGGCCGCTACAGCTTCCCGGCGGCGAGACTCGAGCCGGGCCAGTATTCCCTGCGCATCCGCGCCACAGGTTACGACCTCGACGGCTCCAATCAGGTGCTGGTCGCACCGGACAAGACCGCGACGGCCGATCTTGCCTTGCGCAAGTCAGAGGATATTGCCTCGCAACTCACCAATGCCGAATGGCTCGCCAGCATGCCCGGCACCGACGCACAGAAAGGGCAATTGCTCAATTGTGTCGGCTGTCACACGCTGGATCGCCCGCTGCGTTCGAAATACAGCGCCGATGACTTCCTGACGATGGTCCTGCCGCGCATGCAGGGCTACGTGAACCAGAGCATTCCGGCCCATCCGCAATTGCGCCGCGCCGAACGCTTGATGGAGGAACGCGGCGACCAACGCGTGCAGGTCTACCGGGGCGCGGCCGAATATCTCGCCAGCGTCAACCTGAGTTCGCATGCCAAATGGGATTTCGAATGGAAAATCCAGCCGCGCCCGACGGGTGCTGCCACCCGCGTCGTCTATACCGAATACGATCTGCCGCGTGAGACGATTGAGCCGCACGACGTGATCGTCGATCGCAGCGGCCTGGTCTGGTATTCCAGCTTCGGCGAACAGAATCTCGGCCGGCTCGATCCCAGGACCGGGAAGGTGACCGAGTTTCCGATTAGAGAACACAAGCCGGGGTTTCCGACCGGATTGCTCGGCCTGCGCAGCGACCAAGAGGGCAATCTTTGGTTCGGCAATATGTACCAGGCCACGATCGCCAAATTCGACCCCAACAGCGAAACCTTCAAGTTCTGGCCGCTCGAGGGCGAAGAAAACTTCGACGCCGCTCAAATCAACATGGTCAGCCCGCAAGCCTCCGGCGTCGATGGCAAGGTCTGGGCGCAGAACAACGGCTTTGCCGGCATTCACCGGCTCGATATCGCCAGTGGAAAAATCGAGACCTTTGAGCCGTTCAAGGGCGTGCCGGGACCGCACAATGTTTATGACGTCGTTCCGGACTCCGGGAATAACGTCTATTTCACCGATTTCCGTCAACGCCACATTGGGCGGATCGACGCCAAGACCGGCGCGGTAAAGCTGTACGAAGTCCCGACGGCGAATTCCGCGCCGCGCCGCGGCACCATGGACGCGCAGGACCGGCTGTGGTTCGGCGAATATCGTGGCGACCGCATCGGCATGTTCGACACCAAAACCGAACAATTCAGGGAGTGGCAGGTCGCGCCGAAATGGTCGGCGCCTTACGACGTCGTCACCGACAAGAACGGCGAAGCCTGGACCGGCTCGATGCTGAGCGATCAGGTCACAAGGCTCAATCCCACCACCGGCGCGGCGATCAACTATCTGTTGCCGCGCAGTACCAATATCAGGCGGGTGTTCGTCGACAATTCCACCACACCCGTCACGTTCTGGGTCGGCAACAACCACGGCGCTTCGATCATCAAGGTCGAACCACAGGAGTAGGTCGGGGATCTGCCCGCAGAGAGGGCATATGTCCAGTCAATGACTGACGACGGGAATTGGTCGCCGCACTCGCCAGTTCGCTGACATACGTGCGCCGTCAAAGGCCGTTGTCCGTACTTGTGGCTCTCATGCCAGGAGCAAGCTATGCCTCGTTCAAAGCCTGCGCGATGTCGGCGATCAGATCGGACGGGTGTTCGATGCCGATCGACAGTCGGATCGTAGAATCGAGAACGCCTATTTTTTGGCGGATTTCAGCCGGAACGCCGGAGTGGGTCATGCTTGCTGGCAGGCTTGCAAGTGACTCGGTGCCGCCGAGGCTCACCGCCAGCTTGAAGATTTGCAAGCCGTTCAAGAATTTGAATGCGGCGGCTTGGCCGCCAACAATGTCGAACGAGAACGTAGAGCCTGCCCCCGTGCATTGCCTCGCGAACAAACGGCCAGCGGGGGAGGCCTCTTCGAGGTGAGCAAGGTAATGGACTTTCGCCACTTTGGCGTGGTCGCGCAGGTAATCGGCGACGAGCCGGGCGTTTCCCTCGGTCTTTTCCATGCGGATGCTCAGCGTTTCGAGGGACCGGCTGATCATCCAGCAGGAGTGGGGGTCCAGTTGGGTGCCGATGGCGCCTCGCAATGCTTTGACGCCTTTCATAAGGGCTTTTGAGCCGAGCGCAGCCCCTGCGATCAGGTCGGAATGCCCGCCGACGTATTTGGTCAGCGAGTACAACGAAAGATCCGCGCCGTGTTCGATCGGTCGCTGAAATACCGGCCCGAGTAACGTATTATCGCATGTGACGATGGGCGTGTGTCCCTGGGCCTGACCGATCATATCGGCGACGCGGCGGACCATCCCGATATCGACCAGACCGTTGGTGGGATTTGCCGGGGTTTCGATGAAAATCATCGCAACCCGGCCTTTGCCCATGGCGTCCTTCGCCGCCAATCTGACTGCGGCTTCGTCGATGCCGTCGGCAAAGCCCACGGCGCCGATGGAGAGGCCGGCAAGCGTCTTCGCAAACAGAGTTTCCGTCCCGCCATAGAGCGGTTGAGAGTGCAGAATGACATCGCCCGGGCGGACGAACGCAAGGATCGTGGTGGCAATCGCCGCCATCCCGGACGAAAACAGCGCGCACTTCTCGGTACGCTCGTAGACGGAGAGCCGATCCTCGACGATCTCGCTATTGGGGTGATTAAACCGCGAATAAACCAGACCCGCGCCCATCCCCTCGGGAGGCTCGCGCCGACCCGAGACAAAATCGAAGAAGTCCTGTCCGTCTTCGGCGGTTCTGAAAACGAAGGTCGAAGTCAGGAAGACCGGTGGTTTGACGGCTCCTTCCGAGAGTTGCGGATCGTAGCCGTAGTTCAGCATCAGCGTTTCGGGATGCAGCACGTGGTTGCCGATGTGGGTCTTTGACGGAAAAGGTTTGACCATGGCCTGCCTCGCTGTCTGGATTCGGAAAACTTCGCCCTGCGCCGTGGGCCTTCGGCATGACGATGCGGTCGGCAGGGATGGATGCGACGGCATCCAACGGTTTCAATCAAGGTTGCCAGGGCAGCGTAGCAATTTCGGCGATTGATTTCACTGCGCCCGAGGCGGATTTCGCCGCGGTCGCGATACGCCGAATTTGCTATGACCAGACTACTTATGGATCAGTGAACTCTTGGGTGCTGCCTCCGGAGCAGCGGGCGTGATCGCCAATGTAACCCACGCGGTGTAGCCTTCCGGTCGGTTCTCGGCGGCAAAGTCCTTGTAGGCTTTCAGGTTCAGGTAGCCTTGATGCTCCTTGCCAACCGGGAAGAGGAAGCCGATCTGCGGGCCAATGCCGGCCACGCGGCCTTTGAAATCGCCAAGCTTTGCGCCGGAGCCGCTGTCGCCGGTGACCTGCTGAAAGAAATAGCCGGCAAGCCCGATCTGCACATTCTTGCTCACGAACTGCGATGCAGCCCAATCGACATGAAAGTCGATGCCGTTTTGGTATTGCAGGTCCGGATTATTGAAGTTGTACGTCAGCCCACCGACGACGGAAAATTCGTGTGCGCTCTTCGGATCGAAATAGGTGTAGCCGGCACCGCCGTCCACCGCTACAAAACCGAAGCTGAGATTGGCAAGGCGGGCAGGATCGTACGTACCGCTCGGGATATTTCCCGTGAGATAGACCATGGTGTTGTGAACGCCCTGGTTCCATTTGAGCGAGCCCTGGTAAAATACGTCGGCAAAAGTCGTTCGGCTGTCCGTGACGCTGCCCGAGATCGTATTGCCTCGCGGTCCAGTCAATGTGGCGTCAATGCCGACGTCAACATGCCCGGGAACACCAAGCAGGCTGATAGCGGCTTGTCCGCCGAGAACCGGCGTCGCGAAAGTGTAGGTCAGTCCCTGGACGATTGCATCCGCGCGAGCGTTAAGACCAGCAACAACTGAAGTGCCTCTCACAAATTCCTTGTCGCCGTGAGCTGACTCTTGAATGTGCAGATAAATGGTCGAATAAGCCCAGCCGGGCACCCCAGGCGCCGCAGCCAGACTGCCGAAAATTCCCGGGAGCCAGAAGCTGGTACCTCCCGCGTCAGCTCTCGCTGGACCACACGACGAGAAAAACATCGCGCCAACGATGAGAGCAAGTGCGAACCTGGATCGCATCGCGTCGACCTCCATCGCAAGAGTACGAACGATCGCAAATCAGAGTCATCTCGATTAATGCAGAATATCCCGGGAGCAACAACCGGATTCGGGGTTCCCGTTCAATGTGCATTGATCCTGTGACCTAATAGCATCGCCTGCGCTGAGGGCGCGCTTGCAATGGGTTTGAACCAAATTTTCAGACAAAGCCGGGCTCGCCAAAAATCTTGATCAATCTTCGGCACGCTCCGCTGATTGAGCCAGGAAGTGTCGGCGCGGCTTGTCGTCACAGGGGTCCAAAATTCGCTTGATTGGCGAGTAATTTGTGGCGACTCAATTTGGACGGATGAATTTATTCAAGAACGTGGATCAAAAGGGAAGAGGTGCTGACCAATACTTGGCTGCGCGCATCAATGATGCGACGGGCAAATATGAAAGGATTGGAAATGCAATCACCAATGATGACCCTGTTCGTCAACGTGGCTGCGCATCGAAGACTTTCAACGGTTTGGCCTGCGCGCACGTCATTGATGTGGCTGGCTTTGCGCCACCGACGCCCGGCTATTGCTGGTGCAATACCGATCTCAACCGCACGCAGGGTTTCTGGGACGTCTGCCCGTAGTGCGCGTCTGGAGTTCGCGCCATGACGCTGCTGCGGGCCGACATCGAGCGGTACGATCCGACGTCGGAAGATAGTCGGACCGGTGATATGGTCCGGATTCCCGGCGGCACGTTCCGCATGGGCTCCAACGATCATTATCCGGAGGAAGCTCCGGTGCATCGGGTGACGGTGGACGGTTTCTGGATCGACCGCACGCCGGTGACCAACCGCCAGTTCAAGCGTTTCGTCAAAGCGACCGGCCACAAGACCTTCGCCGAGATTCCTCCCGACCCAAAAGATTACCCCGGCGCATTGCCTCACATGCTCTATGCGGGATCGCTGGTGTTCGCGCCGCCATCGCGGCCGGTCGATCTGCGCGATTGGTCGCAATGGTGGACGTTTTTGCAGGGCGCCGACTGGCGGCATCCTTACGGCCCCAGGAGCAATATCAACACCCATGATAATCACCCTGTCGTGCATGTGTCCTATTCGGATGCCCTCGCCTATGCGCAGTGGGCCGGCAAGGACTTGCCGAGCGAGGCCGAATGGGAGTTCGCCGCGCGCGGTGGCCTCGATGGCGCCGAGTTCGCCTGGGGGAATGAATTCGCGCCGGGCGGCTTGCAGATGGCCAACACCTGGCAGGGTGACTTTCCCCGCCAGAATTTGAATGCTGATGGCTACGAGCGTACCTCGCCGGTGACGGCGTTTCCGCCGAACGGTTACGGCGTCCTCGACATGATCGGCAATGTCTGGGAATGGACCGCGGATTGGTACGCGTCGAAGCACGAAGCCGATGCACCGAAGGCATGTTGCATTCCGGAAAATCCCCGCGGCGGCCGCGAAGAGCAAAGCTACGATCCCGGACTGCCGAATATCAGAATTCCGAGCAAGGTGCTGAAGGGTGGCTCGCATCTATGCGCGCCGAATTATTGCCGCCGCTACCGGCCGGCCGCGCGGCACGCCGAGCCGATCGACACATCAACCAGCCACGTCGGATTTCGCTGTGTGGTGAGGAACGCTCCTTCACGATGACCTCAATTTTCTTGCAGAGAACGGAGAGTCAAATGAGTAACAAAGCAGAAGACAAAGATCGGGCCGAAATATCGACCGACGGAGCCGGTGACGGAACCATCAACCGTCGCAATATACTGTTGGGCACTTCGAGTTTGGTTGCCGCGGCGACGTTGACTTCCGGCGCGCTCGCACAGGCCCAGAAAGCCGCACCTTCGCCCACCGCCCCGACCCCAGCCGCTGCATCGGCACGCAAACCCAACATCCTCGTCATCTTCGGCGACGACATCGGCCAGACCAACGTCAGCGCCTATTCGCATGGCTTGATGGGTTACCGGACGCCGAACATCGACCGCATCGCCCGCGAGGGCATGATGTTCACCGACTACTATGCCGAACAGAGCTGCACGGCGGGACGGTCGGCGTTCATTACCGGCCAATGCACACTGCGCACCGGCCTTTCCAAGGTGGGCGTTCCCGGCGCGGCCGTGGGTTTGCAGGCGAGGGACGCGACGCTCGCAGAGTTGCTCAAGCCGCTTGGCTACGCCACCGGCCAGTTCGGCAAGAATCACCTCGGCGACCGCAACGAATACCTGCCGACCGTGCACGGCTTCGACGAGTTCGTCGGCAATCTTTACCACCTCAATGCCGAGGAGGACCCGGAGAACCGGTTCTATCCGCGCGACCCCGCTGTTCGGCAGGCGATGGGTCCGCGCGGCGTGCTGCGCTGCAAGGCGTCGGACCGCGACGATCCGACCGAACAACCGCGCTGGGGCAAGGTCGGCCGGCAGACGATCGAGGACACTGGCCCGCTCACCAGGAAGCGAATGGAGACGATCGACGACGAGACCTCGGCCGCCGCGATCGACTTCATGCAGCGTCAGGCCCGGGCGAACACGCCGTTCTTCTGCTGGTTCAACGCCACCCGCATGCACCTCCGCACCCATGTTCGGGACTCCCATCGCGACCAACCGGGACTGACGTCCAGGACCGAATACGCCGACGGCATGATCGAGCACGATGCGACGGTCGGAACGATCCTCAAGGCGGTGGACGACCTTGGCATCGGTAACGACACCATCGTGCTCTACACCACCGACAACGGCCCGCACCAGAATTCCTGGCCGGACGCCGGCACGTCGCCGTTCCGCAGCGAGAAGAACACCAACTGGGAAGGCTCGTTCCGCGTACCGTGCATGATCCGGTGGCCGGGACGGATTCAACCGGGCTCGACCTCGAACGAGACAATCAGCGCGCTCGACTGGCTGCCGACCCTAATGGCAGTGGCGGGCGACCCGGAGATCAAGGACAAGCTGTTGAGGGGCCATCAGGCAGGGGCTAAGACCTTTAAGGTCCACCTCGACGGCTATAACCAGCTCCCGCACCTTACCGGTGAGCAGGAGCGTAGTGCACGCAAGGAGTTCGTCTACTTCGACGACGACGGCGATGTCGTAGCCGTACGCTACGAGAACTGGAAGGCCGTTTTCGAAGAGCAGCGCGCGCAAGGCACGCTGCGAGTCTGGGCCGAGCCGTTCACCAAGCTGCGCATGCCGAAGCTCTTCAACCTGCGAGCGGACCCCTATGAGCGCGCGGACATCACGTCGAACACTTATTACGACTGGCTCATATCGGACGGAGCGGGCATGTTCATCGCGGCCCCGGCCATCGTGAGCAAATTCCTCGCGACGTTCAAGGAATATCCGCCAAGCCAGCGGCCTTCGAGCTTCAGCATCGACCAGATCGTCGAGAAGATGCAGCGGAGCTGGGAGTCGACGGCGCGATGATCGCGCGTGCGCCGGCCGGTGACACGCCGGCCGGCGTTTCGTTCAGGCACCCTCGAATCGCCGGAGAGGTCGTCATGCTCGTGCAGATGCTGCCCTTCAGCCGGCGCGGCGTGATCACTGCGCTCACCGCCGCTGTGCTTTGCGCCATCGCTGGCCACGGCGCTTTCGCCCAGTCCGACCCGCTCCCCTCGTGGAACGACGGCGCGGTGAAAAACTCTATTACCGACTTCGTCGCGCGCGTCACGCGCAAGGGTGGGGGGGATTACGTAAAGCCAGAGGAACGCATCGCCACCTTCGACAACGACGGTACCCTATGGGCCGAGCAGCCGATTTACTTTCAGCTCGTATTCGCGCTCGATCGCGCGAAGGCTACTGCATCCCGCGATCCGGAATTAAGGAAGAGGGACGTTTTCAAGGCGCTGCAAGCTCGACAAGGCGCTCGACGAGGGCACCGCGAAGGGATGGACCATCGTCGACATGAAGCGGGACTGGAAGATCATCTTTCCATTCGAAAAGTAGCGCGGGAGGCAACGATGTCGAACAAGTCCACGACTCTTCTTCGCAACCTGGGGACCCCTGCTGGCGACTGTTGGCATCACCGCCCTCGCCAGCACGGCGGTCGCGCAGAGTCCAGCGTCGCCTCTACCAAACGGCTCGCTCTCTCGCTGCCGGCGGCGTAACAAAAAAGAGAGCGAGATGTCGGCTTCCAAATCACATAGTCGCGCACTGGACCGCCGCAGCATCCTCGTGGGCGGCGCGACGCTGGCAGCCGCCTGCGCGATTGGCGCTGGTGTGCCGCTTGCTACAGCGCAAGCGCAGCGTCAACCGCCTGCGCTCGCGCCATCCCGTTCACCGGCGGTTACGCAGGCGGTGAAGCCGGACGACCAAACCATCGCCGATGCCTACGTCTACCTGCTCGGCCGCATGCTGGTGATCCGGCAAGAACACACCGACCGAAAAGAGCCGGGCTTCGCCTACAACAAGATCAAATACAACCCGCTCGGCTCGGCTGATTTTGTCAATCCGAATCTGGATGTCGCCTATCTCGAAGCCTGGTTCGCCGTGGACGACAGGACCGCGGTGATCCTCGAAGTGCCGGAAGTGAAGGGCCGCTATTATACTGCGCAAATCCTCGACGAGTGGGGCGAGGTGATCGTCAACGTCAATGAGCGCACCTTTCCGTCGAAATCCTTCGGGAAGTTTGCGCTGGTGAAGCCCGGATCCAACATCAAAATTTCCTCTGAGGCCGGCCGCGTCGAGCTGCATTCCAGCAAAGCCAAAATGCTGGCGCGCGTGGAACTTAAGGGCGATTCCGACGGCGCGGTGAAGCTGCAGCGCGCGTTCAAGGTGACGGCGCTTGGCAAGCCCGCGATCCTTCCGCCACCCGCGATCCCGATGTTCGACAACTTGGGTCTGATCGGCGTTCAGATGTTCGACAACGTGGACGCCACGCTCGCGAGCGCGCTCGATGTCGCCCCCAACGCCGCCGAGATGCAGCAGAAGGTGCGGGCGGTCGCGGCCTATGCGGCGTCGAGCCGGGAGGCGCGCGCCGCAGTCGACGCGCAACTCAAGAAAATCATCCCTGAGTTTCACGAGTACAGGACGACCAAGAGCCAACCCTACCGCAACCATTGGATCGGCGGCGCGACGACCGGCAATTACGGCAAGGATTTCCGGCTGCGGACGTCGGCAAACTTCGGTGGCATTTGGGCCAATACAACCGACGAGGTCGTCTATTTCGGCGCGTCGCGGGACGCCGACGAAAAGCCGCTCAATGGCTCGAACAGCTACGTCATGCACTTTCCCGCGGACAAGCTGCCGCAGTCTGTCGTCGATGCGTACTGGTCGGTGATTCTGGTCAGCGTACCCGACTATCGCGTGATTCCCAATCCACTCAATCGTTTCAACCTCAACAGCAACTCGCCGCTTAAAAAACGAAGCGGACGGATCGTTGAAGATTGCCATCGGATCAAATCCCGTCGCTGGCGTGCCAGACTCGAACTGGCTGCCGGCGCCCGACGGCAAACCGTTCTCGCTGACCTTCCGAGCGTATGTTCCCAAGGACGTGGTCAAGCGCGGAGAGTGGGGGCCCGTCGCGGTGACGATGGTGAGGTGAACTGACGGTCGGTGTCCGATGAAGGCCGCCATGACGAGCATGCCAAAGACGGTCGCGCAATATTTGGAGGATGAGATGTCCGCTAACCCTTTACATGATCGCTTGCTTGATCGCCGCCGCGTCCTGCTCGGCGGCACGACGTTTGCGGCCGCCTCGGCTGTTGGCGTGGATGCGCCGCTTCGTACAGCGCAAGCGCAGCCGGGGCCGCAATCGATCACGCCATCGCCGAGCTGGGGCCGGGCGCTGCCGCCGGGCCCAGACGCGCGGGGGAAGGTCAATGAGGATTACGCCAAGCATGTCGCGCGCGACGCTTATTTCTGGGCGTGGCCGCTGGTCAACATGTACAACCGCCGGCTCGCCTTTGAGCCCATCAAGGATTTCATCGTGGCCGGCCCGGTGCCGTCGGCGCCGCTCAACAAGCTCGCCATGCTCACCGACTACATCTCGCCGGAGCAGCGCGCCGTCGCTTGCCCCAACCAGGACGTGGTCTATGGCGCGGGATTGATCGGGCTCGATGTCTCGCCGGCGGTGATCCAGGTGCCGGACTTCGGCGACCGCTTCTGGGTCTATCAGGTCGTCGATGTGCGAACGGACAGCTTTGCCACCCTCGGCAAGATGTATGGCACCACGCCCGGCTTCTACATGCTGGTCGGTCCGAATTGGCAGGGACAGGTGCCGAAGGGCATCAGCCAGGTGTTCCGCTCGTCGACCAACAGTGGCCTCGTAGGGCCACGCATTTTCATGGATGACACGGCGGATGACCGGCAAGCGATCCAGCCAGTCCTGCGTGCAGTCATGATGTATCCGCTGTCGGAATATGACGGCACGATGAAGAGTAAGGATTGGGAGGCGCTACCGAAATGGAAGCCGACACCCGGCGGGCAGGCTACCGAAACACAATGGGTCTTTCCTGAAAAGTTTTTCGACCAGCTGCTAGTTGTCCTCGCCGACGCGCCGCCGCTGCCGGGCGAGGAGGCGCGTTACGCTCAGGTGCTTGCCGTCGTCGAGGCGGCGAAACGCGATTCAAATCTGAAAGCCGCAATTGATCGGGCGGCCATAGAAGCCGACGCGCAGCTCGTCAAGCCGCTGTTCGAGTTCCGCAACTACGGTCTGCAATTGCCGGGACACTGGAGCACGATAGCCACTGGAGCGGCGTTCGGTACCGACTACCTGACCCGCACCGCGGTGGCGAAATCCAATATCCTGGTCAACGCTCCGATCCAGGCGAAGTATTTCTATCAGGACCTCGATGAGCGCGCCGGCCGGCTCAACGGCACCAATCGGTATTCGGTCACGTTTGCGAAGGACCAGACACCGCCGGTCCACGGCTTCTGGTCGCTGACGCTGTACAACGAGCATCACTTTTTCGTGCCGAACGAGCTTAACCGCTACTCGCTCGGCACCAAAAACAAGACGCTGAAAACGAGCCCGGACGGCTCGCTCACATTCCACGTGCAGGCTGATGCGCCGCCTCAGGCGCAGCGCGACAACTGGCTGCCCGCGCCGAAGGGTGCCGACTTCTCGCTGTACATGCGCACCTATTGGCCGAAGGCCGCGGTGATAGACGGTTCATGGACGCCACCGGCGGTTCAACGCGTGAGCTAGGTAGATCCCATGTCTGGTCTCGACATATTCGCCTGGATTGTTCTGCTTATCCTGATCGCAAGGGCCGGTGAGGTGATCGACGTGCCCGTGGAGCCGAATGCGCCGCTCAAGGCGGGCGACGTGCTGTTTCGCATCGACCCCGTACCCTTTGAATCCCAGGCGAAGGCGCTGGAGGCCCAACTCCGCTTTCAGGATCTCCGCCTCTCGCAGATGACGCAGCTGCAGGAGCGCGATGCCGGCCGTGCGTTCGACGTGCAGCAGCGGCAATCAGAGGTCGACCAACTGAAGGCGCAGTTGGAGAACGCGAAATGGAATCTGGACAAGACTGTTGTCCGCCAGATCGCCATCCTCAACTACGTCAATCCGTTCTGATCGCCGCGTTTGGGGGCCGAGACGTGAGACCCGTTGATTCCAAGACTTCAGCGAGGAACTGGGGCCGTTCAATTCGGACTGCGGCGGCGAGATTGTTCGTGCGGTTGCATCGGGCCATCGCACTTGCGTGGAAAACGAAATTTCTTCAAGCAAATCAAGCTGATTTTATCTGTCCAGTCGTAACTGAAAAAATATTCCGCTTTCGCCGTCGGGCAAATCATCTTTACAAGCTCGCCCCGTCCCGCCTCTTCGGAGGGGCGGCTCGCGATCGTCACGAACGCGAGGCGGGATGCGGTGGACGTGGGCGGCGCGGCTGACGAGAGCGCTTGTCTCGCGGACGGCGAAGTCGTGTGGTCCTGACGCCTCGACGCCGGCGTCAAGTTTGCAGGTGGTGACCTGCAGGCGACGGTGACAAGAAAGCCCGATCACCGGGGAGAGCTCGAAGGAAGCCGTTAAAACCATTGCGCGGGGAATGCCGGGTGATTCCGGTGTGACCGTGGTGACTATGCTCGTGTGCTTTTTTATTTCGCACGCGAGGCTGCGGGCGCAACGAGCGCCCGGCATTCCCTGCGCCCTTGTGTCCGGAAAATCTGTCAGAATGTGCGAACGGGCGGTTGCGGACCAACCGCCCGTTGCTGGAACT
>Ga0137403_10001882_pt1 | contig 26136 bp, 22 predicted proteins | sample CZOMad2_1_16fung_FD_122057 | JGI IMG/M metagenome (GOLD analysis project Ga0137403, IMG submission 122057) | Vadose zone soil fungal communities from Angelo Coast Range Reserve, California, USA - CZOMad2_1_16fungal (Hybrid Assembly) | ecosystem: Environmental > Terrestrial > Soil > Vadose zone... | reverse complement strand
GGGCCAGCCGACCTGGTTCGGCAGGGTCCAGGTGCTGTTGATGCGGCCGTAGGCGGCGGCCAGGAAGCGGAAGCTCGCGTGCTCGCAGCCGACGCGCATGTCCAGCGATGAGGCCAGGACCGCGGCGCCGCCGTACGCCAGGCCGTTGATCATGCCGATGGTGGGCTTGGGACAGGCGCTGATCTCGTACGAGCCGCGAGTCCGGATCGCGCTGCGCGCATCCAGCTCGCGCTGCGTGTAGCGGCGGTCGTCCTCGCGCTGCTCGTGGATGTCGCCGCCGGCGGAGAAGGCCCGGTTTCCGGCGCCGGTGATGACGATGCACCCGACCTCGTCGTCCGCGCTCATCTGCTGGACCGCCTCGTGCAGCTCGAAGCTGAGCTGGTAGCTCATGGCGTTGAGCTGCTCCGGCCGATTCAGCGTGACGATCGCGACGCCTTGGGTCTTCTCGACGACGATGTAGTCCGCCATTCCCTGTCCTCCCGTGAGCGGCTGGCGACGGTGCGGTGTAGCATACACCGCGGGAGGGGCCACCGTGCTGACGCGTATCGACCACGTCATGATCTGCGTCCCGGACCTGAACGAGGGGATCGCGGCCTACCAGCGCATCGGCTTCAGCGTCTTTCCCGGCGGATCGCACGCCGGCCGGGCCACCCACAACGCCATCGCCTTTCACGAGGACGACTACCTGGAGCTCCTCAGCTTGCGTGACGGGGAGTGCGACCACTGGGCGGCCGTCGAGCCGGGAAGCTCGGATGCCCGACTGGCCGAGTACCTGTCCCGCGGCGGCGGCTTCCGCTACGTGGCGGTGCAGAGCGACGACCTGGCGGCCGACGTGGCGGCGATGCGACGGCGCGGCGTCGACGTGGGCGACGCCACCGAGGGCGCTCGCCGGACCCCGTCGGGGCAGGAGCTCCGCTGGAAGGCGGCGGGGCTCGGCGCGAAGAACCCGCTTCCCATCTTCTTCATTCAGCACCTGACCCCGCGCGACGAGCGGCGCCGCCAGGTGGCCCGCGCCGGCGATCATCCCAACGGCGCGCTGCGCCTGGACCGGGTCTACATCGCCGTGGCCGACCTCCCGCCGGCGGTGGAAGTCTACAGTCGTGTGCTCGGCGTGCCCGCGCCGAAGATCCAGCGCGGCGCGGTCATCAAGGCGGACATGGCCGTGTTCGACCTGGGCCCGACCGGCCTCACGGTGGCCCAGCCCGCCGAGCCGGGCCCCGCCGCCGAGGCGCTCGCCCGGCGCGGCCCCGGCCCGTTCCAGGTGCTGTACCGTACGAGCAGCATGGACGCGGCGACGCGCTGGATGGCGAGCCACGGTGTGCCGCCGCCCGCGCGCGGCGTTCGCAACACCGGCGAGCAGGCGATCCTGGTCGGGCCGGACCACGCCTGCGGCGCCTACATCGGTCTGGTCGGTCCGGCGTGAGCGCACGCGGGCCCGGGAGGTAGGCATGGACTACGGATTGTTCACGATGCCGTCGCATCCGCCGGAGCGCAGCCTCTTCGACGGTCATCAGTGGGACCTGCAGCAGCTCCGCTGGGCGGACGAGCTCGGCTTCAGCGAGGCGTGGATCGGCGAGCATCACACCGCGCCATGGGAGCCCCATCCGTCTCCCGACCTCCTGGTGGCGCAGGCGCTGATGCAGACGAGCCGCATGCGCATCGGCCCGGGCGGATTCCTCATGCCGTACCACCATCCGGCAGAGCTCGCGAACCGCGTGGCCATGCTCGATCACATGGCGCAGGGACGGCTCAACTTCGGCGTGGCGGCGAGCGGGCTGCCGAGCGACTGGGCCATGTTCAACGTCGACGGTGTCGCCGGCCAGCACCGGGAGATGACGCGCGAGGCGCTCGACATCATCCTGCGTCTCTGGAGCGACGAGCCGGAGTTCGACCACAAGGGCAAGTACTGGCACGTCACCAAGACCGGCACCATGCTCGACACGCTGCGGCCGCACATCGCACCGCTCCAGAAGCCGCATCCGCCGATCGGCGTCGCCGGCGTGAGCAAGGGCTCCGACACCCTGAAGCTCGCCGGCGAGCGCGGCTTCTGGCCGATGAGCCTGAACCTGAGCCCCGCGTACGTCGCCAGCCACTGGGACGCGGTGGAGCAGGGGGCGGCGCGGAGCGGGCGCACCCCGAAGCGCGCCGAGTGGCGCCTGGTCCGCGAGGTCTTCATCGCCGACACCGACGCCGAGGCCATGCGCCTCTCGGCCGGCGGCATGATGGGCCGGATGATGCGGGAGTACTTCCTGCCGCTGCTGGCGTCGTTCCAGTTCACCGAGTACTTGAAGCACAAGCCGGACGTGCCGGACTCCGACGTCACTCCCGAGTACTGCGCGCGGCACAACTGGCTGGTCGGCTCGCCGGCCACGGTGGCCGACAAGCTTCACGCCATCTACGAGGAGGTCGGCGGCTTCGGGACGCTGCTGCTCTTCTGCTTCGACTACTCGGAGAATCCCAAGGCGTGGCGCCACTCGATCGAGCTTCTGGCGAAGGAAGTCATGCCGAGGTTCAAGGGGCTGGTCCCGAAGTGACGCGACGGACCTGCTCGGGCGTGTAGCCCAGCAGCGCGCCCAGCACGGTGTCGTTGTCCGAGCCGGGGCGCCCCGGCCAGCCCCGGAGCCGGCCCGGCGTTCGTGAGAACAGGGGAACGATCCCCTGCGTGACGATCTCGCCTCGATCCGGGTCGACGCACCGGACGAGATCGCCGCGGCTCCAGAGGTGAGGCTCGCGCACCAGGTCGGCGACCGAGTTGACGGCGCTCGCCGCGAGGCCGGCGCGGCGCAAGGCCGGGACGGCCTCGTCGGCCGCGAGCGGGCTGACGAGCTTCGCCACCTCCTCGCTCACGCGCGCGGGATCCGCGACCCGCGGGCGTCCCAATCGCTCGAGCGCGTCGGCGAAATCGTCCCAGCATCCGCTCGAGACGGCGACACAGCGGCCGTCCGCGGCCTCGACGGTCAGGCTGCTCGGATACACCGGCCAGCCTCCGCCGGCGCGCTCCCGACGAATTCCCAGCGCGCTCCGCACGGCCAGCGTGTCGCCGGTGAGGCGCAGCGCGCACTCGTACATCGCCGTGTCGACGACCTGTCCCTCGCCGTCGAGATCGCGGCGCAGCAGCGCGGCGACGATGCCGAGCACGTTGAAGAGCGCCGTCGAATAGTCGCCGGCGGTCACGCCGTCGCGCACGGGCGGCCGATCCGGCCAGCCGTTCAGGTACGTCATGCCGCCGAAGGCGAGCCCTACCGGATTGAAGGCCGCGCGGGCGGTGGACGGTCCGCTCTGTCCAAAGCCCGACGAGCGCAGGAGCACGAGGCGCGGATTGACCTCGCGCAGCGCCTCGGGGCCGAGGTTCCAGCGCTCGAGCGTGCCGGGGCGAAAGTTCTCCACGACCACGTCGCTCGACCGCGCCAGCTCCAGGAAGACCTCGCGGCCGCGCGGCGAGCGCACGTCGAGCGTGACGCTCTTCTTGTTCCGGTTGGTCACCGGGAATCCGGGCCCGCGGCTGCCGGGCCCGTCCGACGCGGCGGGGCCGGTGGCGGGCAGCTCGATCATGATCACCTCGGCGCCGAAGTCGCCGAGCAGCGCGGCCGCCGCCGGACCGGCGAGCCACTGCGACAGGTCCAGGACGCGGACGCCGGCGAGCGGGCCCGCGCCGATCTGGTCGTCCGGCTTCACGTCGGGTCTTCGGCGGCCCGCGATCCGCTCGATGCCGGCGCGTACCGTCTCGGTGTGTTCGCCGAGGCGCGGGGCGCCGACCGCGGCCCCGGCCGGAGTCCGGGACAGCTTCGGCACCGGGGCGGGGGCGAGGAAGTCACGCCCGGACGACGACCTCAGATGCAGGATCGCGCGCCGCGCCGCCACGTGAGCGTCCGCGATGATCTCGTCCACCGAGCGAACCGCGGTGCCCGCCACGCCGGCGGCGGCGAAGCGCGACTCGATGTCGGCGAGATCGTGCCGCGCGACCCAGGCCCCGACGAGCTGGTCGGCCGCGGCGCGGTTCTGCAAGCGCGCGGCACTGGTGGCGAACCGCGGATCGCGAGGCGCGTCGGCGGCCTCGATCGCCTCGCAGAGCCGCGCAAACGGCTGATCGCCGGCGCCCGAGAGCGCGATGAACCCGCCGTCGCGCGTCGGGTAGACGTTGGCCGGCACCACGGTGGGTGACTCGGTGCCCATGCGCGTCGCCACCGCGCCGGTCGTCGCGTGGCGGATGACGACCTCTTCCTGCATGCGCAGCCCGGTCTGGTAGAGGCCGATGTCGACCACCTGGCCGTGGCCGCTGCGCCGCGCATGAAAGATCGCCATCAGGAGCGCGCCGGCGCCGAGGACGGCCGTCCAGGCGTCGGCGAGCGGCACCGTCACCGGGACCGGCGCGCGATCGGGGAATCCCGTCGCGAACTGCATGCCGCAGAACGCCTGGGCGATCCGGTCGTCGCCCCGCGCGCTCGCCAGCGGCCCGGTCTGGCCGAACGGCGAGATGCGCAGGACGGCGAGGCGCTGGTTGGTCCGGCGGATCGTCTCGGGCGACAGCCCCGCCGCCTCGAGGCGGCCCGGCCCGTGGTCCTCCACGATGGCGTCGGCGGAAGCGATCAGCTTCGCGAGCCAGGGCTCGCGCGTGAGGTCGCCGAGCTCGGCGAGCACCGACGCCTTCCCGCGATTCTCCGTCTGGAAGTAGAGCGAGTCCTCGCCGGCGATGGCCGGTCCGCGCTTGCGCAGCGGCGAGCCGCCGGGCGGCTCCACCTTGATGACGCTCGCGCCGAGATCGGCGAGCAGACCGCCCGCCAGCTCGCCGGCAAGCGTTTGCGCCAGCTCGACGACGACGATGCCCTCGAGCGCGCCGCCGCGATCCGTCACTCGAGCCCGAACACTCGCGCCGCGTTCTTGTAGAGCCACTTCTCCTTGACGGTGTCCTTCAGCGGCAGGCTCATGTACTCCTCGATGAGCGTCTCGTGCGGCTGACCGACCAGCCCCGCCGAGAGGCCCACCAGCACCTTGTCCTGGATGAGCGTGTTGCCGAACTGGATGAGCATCTCCCAGCCGGAGCCGGACTGGCCCAGATACTTCGCCCGGTGCGCCGAGGTGTCGATGTGGAGGTTGGGATGCCGCCGCACCAGCGCGACCATCTCGTTGACCCACGGCCAGCCGCCGAGGCCGCCGATGATCCGGAGCTCTGGGAAGTCCATGGCGACCTGGTCCAGATGGCGCGGATGGCCGAGGTCGTACGGCCGGTCGTTCGCGTAGTTCATCGACGAGTAGATGCGCACCGGGATGCCGAGCTCCGCCGCCTTGGTGTAGAGCGGGTAGTAGCGGCGATCGCTCGCCGGGATGCAGTCGACCAGCGCCGAGACCCCGAGGGCCACGAAGCCCTCCTCGCGGACGAGCCGCTCGAGCTCGCGCACGCCGGTCATACCCTTGAACGCGTTGATGCTGATGCGCGCGAGGCCGAGGAACCGACCGGGGTATCTGCGCAGGAGCGCGGCCGACTCCTCGTTGGAGACGCCGAAGGGCACCGAGCGCATGATGCCGAGCCGCGCGAGCTTCTTGACGTACTCGTCCAGGTCGGCCTCCGGCCGGGTGTCCCCGCCCTCGCGGCGGGAGCGGAAGATCCGGCCGTAGTTCGCCATGCCGTAGCCGGCCGGCTGCGCGGGACCGGCGGCGGCGACGCGCGCCGGCTCCGCCGAAGTCGGATCCGTCTCGCTCGCTCCGCGCGGAATGCTGCACTCCATGTCGATGATCCGTACCATCTCAGTCTCCTGTCCGCGGTGCCCGCGACATGATCGGCTCGTCGAGCCCCGCCAGCGTACCCCGAGACGAAGTCCAGGGGAATGGGCGCGTCTTGACTCCGCGTCGGGGCCGGCGCAGCATCGCGGAGCGGAGGGCCAGGAGGCGACGCGATGAGTGATTTCGACGTGGCGCTGCGCGGCTTCGCCGCGCTCGACGAGGAGGCGCTGTCGCGGCCGTGGTCGTGGCGCGACACGGCGATGGACGTCCGCTTCGCCCTCTATCGAACGCTGGAGGACGCGCAAGAGACGTATGCCCGCCTGTCGTCCGCCCGCTATCCGGAATCGCGTCGCATCCTGGCTCTGGCTCAGCGCGCCTTCGGCGACCTCTGCGGCTTGCTCACCGGCCTGCCCGCCGATCTGCTCGACCGCGTCCCGCGGGCGGGCGAGTGGTCGCTCCGGGAGACGCTCCGCCACATCCTGCTGGTCGAGCGCCGTTACGCCGTCCAGACGCGCTATGCGCTCGACCGGAAGGATTCCGAGCCGGTGCGTATTCCCGACGACCGCCAGCCGACCGTGACGGCGAAGGACCTCGAGGGCGAGGTCGGCACGATCCTCGCCCGTATCGGCGCGGCGCGAGCGGACACCAATCAATGGCTCGGAGACGTCGGGAGCCCGGCGATGAGCCGGCCGACCGTCTGGGTGGGCCTCGACGTCGACGTGCGCTTTCGACTGCATCGCTTCGCCGCCCACCTCGTGGAGCACACGATCCAGATCGAGAAGAGCCTGGCCCTGCTGGGCTGGCCCGCGACCGAGGGACGGCGCATCGCACGGCACGTCGCGGCGGCGATCGCCGAGATCGAGGGACTCGGCGCGGTCGCTGACGCGCGAGGGCTCGAGGCACGCCTGGCCGAGCGCTACGCGTCGATCGGCGTATGAGCGACGGCCGCCGCGGCATGGTGCCGCAGGACCTCACGCGCATCGCGTTCGTGACCGACGCGCAGATCTCGCCCGACGGCCGGCGGATCGCGTTCGTCGTCACGTCGCTCTCCGAGGAGCGCGACGAGTACCTGTCGAACATCTGGCTCGTCGACGCGGCCGGCGGCGAGCCCCGTCGCTTCACTGCTGGCCCGCGGCGCGACATCGAGCCGCGGTGGTCGGCCGACGGCGCGCGGCTCGCCTTCCTGTCCGAGCGGGCCCCGAAGGAAAAGCTCCAGCTCTACGTGATGCCGGCCGACGGCGGCGAGCCGACCAGGCTGACTTCGCTCGAGAACGGCGTGGGAAGCGTGGTGTGGTCGCCCGACGGCGCCCGGCTGGCCTTCGTGTCGCCCGTCGGGGGCCAGCGTGAGCCGGAGAGCGAAGAGGAGCGGCGGAAGTCGCGGCCGGCCCGGGTCATCACGTCGCTCAAGTACCGCTTCAACGGCGAGGGATTCGTCTACGACCGGCGCCCCCATGTGTTCGTGGTCGCGCTCGACGGCGCCCCGCCCCGGCAGGTGACCGACGGCGACTTCATCGACGCGGACCCCGTGTGGGCGCCGGACGGCCGGTCGATCGTCTTCGTCTCCGCGCGGCATGCCGAGCGCGACGAGGACGACGCGAGCGACCTCTGGCGGGTTCCCCCCGTGGGCGGCACGCCCCAGAAGATCACCGCGACGCCCGGGCCCATCTTGCTGCCCGCGTTCTCCCCGGACGGCGGCACCATCGCCTATCTCGCACGCCCCGGCCGCAACGCCTTCGGCCGCAACATCCAGACGTTCGCGATCCCGGCGATCGGCGGCGACGCGGTCTGCCTCACATCGGCGCTCGACCGCTCCTGCGCCGCCCTGGACGTGTCCCCGCTCTGGGCGCCCGACGGCCGCTCGGTGGTCGTGGCGACCGAGGACCGGGGCGACCTCGGGCTCTGGCGCCTCGCGACGTGGAGCGGCGAAGCGCCGCAGCGAATTGTCGGCGGCGAGCGGGTGCTGAACGGCTTCTCCGCCTCCGCCGACGGCCGGTTGCTGGCCTTCGCGGCGAGCTCGGCGACGGCGCCGTCGGAGGTCTTCGTGTGCGGCGCCGACGGAAGCGGGGAGCGGCAGCTCACGGGGCTGAACCGGTCGTGGAAGGCGACGACGGCGCTCGCCTCGCCCGAGCGATTCCAGCTCACGCGCGCGGGACTCGAGATCGACGGCTGGGTCATGCGCCCGGCCGGCTTCGTTCCGGACCGTCGCTATCCGGCGCTCCTCAGCATCCACGGCGGACCTCACGCCCAGTACGGCAACGGCTTCTTCGACGAGTTCCAGGTGTACGCGGGCGCGGGTTACGCCGTGATCTTCGCGAACCCGCGAGGCAGCCAGGGGTACGGCGAGGCGTTCGCCCAGGCCGTGGTCGGCGACTGGGGCGGCGGCGACTACGCAGACGTCATGGCCGTGCTCGACGAGGCGCTGCGGCGATCCCCGTTCATCGATCCCGATCGCCTCGGCGTCCTGGGCGGGAGCTACGGCGGATTCCTGACGAGCTGGACCATCGGCCACACCGATCGCTTCAAGGCCGCCTGCTCGGAGCGCGCGGTGAACTGCCAGTACACGATGTTCGGCACCAGCGACATCGGCTCGAGCTTCAACGTGGTCGAGCTCGGCGGAGCGATGCCGTGGGAGGACATGGCGCGCTACATCGAGCGCTCGCCCCTCACGTACGCCAAGAACATCGTGACCCCGCTCCTCATCCTGCACTCCGAGGACGATCTGCGGTGCCCGATCGAGCAGGCCGAGCAGCTCTTCGTCGCCCTCAAGAAGCTCCGGCGCGAGGTGCGCTTCGTGCGATTTCCCGGGGAGAACCACGAGATGTCGCGGTCCGGCCGGCCGCGCCATCGCCTCGACCGATTCCGCCACATCCTCAAGTGGTTCGCGTCCTACCTCGGCGGTACCTCCGGGTAATTCTTCGAAGCTGCTCCGCCGAAGGCTCGCGCCGCCTGACGGCCCGCCCGGGCCCGTTCCCATCGGGAAAAGTTCGCGCCCACCAGCCTGGCGCGCGTGTTAAAGATTACGGACAGCCAGGGGGTGCGCACATGGGCAAGCTCGATGGGAAGGTGGCGCTGGTGACCGGCTCGGGCCGGAACATCGGCCGGACGACGGTCCTGAAGCTGGCGGCGGAAGGCGCTCACGTCGTGGTGAATTCCCGGACGAACCAGGCCGAGGCCGATGCGGTGGCCCGTGAGGCCCAGGCCCGGGGTGTCAAGGCAATCTCGATCGTGGCCGACGTCGGCAAGAAGGACCAGGTCGAAGCGATGGCGGCCCGGGCGCTCTCCGAGTTCGGCCGGGTCGACATTCTCGTCAACAACGCCGCGATCCGGCCGCACAAGCCCTTCACCGAGCTGACGCCTCAGGATTGGGAGGCGGTGAGGAGCGTCGTCCTCGACGGAGCGATCTACCTCACGCGGGCCGTCATCGACTCGATGGTGAAGAACCGCTACGGCCGGATCGTGTTCTTCACCGGCGAAGGGGCCTTCATGGGCGGCGCAGGCCGCGCCCACGTCTCGGCGGCCAAGATGGGCCTGGTGGGGCTGGCGCGCGGACTCGCCTCCGAGTTCGCCCCGCAGAACATCCGGGTCAACGTGGTCTGTCCCGGGAGCATCGACACCTCGCGCGCGAATCCCGAGTGGTACCAGGGGCGCACGCCGACCGCCTCCGGCATTCCGCTGGGACGGCAGGGCATGGTCGACGAGATCGCCGCCACCTGCCTCTTCCTGGTCACCGACGACAGCGGGTTCATCACCGGCCAGACCATTCACGCCAACGGCGGCGTGGCCTACTACTGAGCAGCGGTCCAGAGACAGGGAGGACGGATCGATGATCGAGGTTCGACGTCTCGGTAAGCAGATCGGCGCGGAGATCCTCGGAGTCGACGTCAGGAAGCTCGACGACGCGGGCTTCGCCCCGATCTACCGGGCGTGGCTCGACGCCAACGTGGTCGTGGTGCCCGGCCAGGAGCTCGAGATCGAGGACTTCCTGCGCTACAGCCGCCGCTTCGGGGTCGTCGTACCGCATCCGTCGAAGTCGACGCGCCACCCGGACTATCCGGAAATCACGCAGCTCGGAGTCAACAAGTTCGCGGCCGACGGCCAGCTCGACATGGCCATCTACCGGCGCGGCGCCGAGGGCTGGCACACCGATGGCGCCTACGATGAGGAGCCCTTCAAGGCGACCCAGCTTTACGCGCTGGCCGTCCCGAGCCGCGGCGGCAACACGCTGTTCGCCAGCATGTACGCCGCCTACGATGGGCTGCCGCAGCGTCTCAAGGACCGTCTCGAGGGGCGCATCGGCGCGTTCACCTACGGCGGGCGGCGCAAGGCGACGGCGCTGCTGAACGAGGAGGACCGGGACTGGAAGCCCGTCTTCCATCCGATCGTCCGGACCCATCCCGAGACCGGGCGCAAGGCGCTCTACTTCGACCCCGGAAAGATCTTACGGATCGAGGGGCTCGAGCCGCAGGAGAGCGACGCCCTGATCGACGAGCTGGCCGCCCGCATGATCCAGCCCGACGGCGAGTACCACCACAAGTGGCGCAAGGGCGACATCGTCATCTGGGACAACCGCTGCTCATACCACCGGGCAGCCGGCGACTATCCGCCCGAGGAAGACCGCATCCACTGGCGCGTCTCGATCAAGGAGCGCGCCGGCGGCCCGGCAGCATGAGGGGCTACGACTTGATTCCCAGGAGCCTCGCGGCAGTCCCCCCGAGCATCGCGATGCGCTCGTCGTCGCTCAGGCCCGGCGTGCCCAGGATGTGGTCGACCGAGGTCCGCGTCCACGGGAACGGATAGTCGGTCCCCATGACGATCTGCCCCGACCCCGTCTCGGCCACCAGGTGGCGCAGCGCCTCCGGGGTGAAGACGAGCGAGTCGAAGTAGAGCTGCCGCAGGTACTCGGTCGGCTTCTTCTTGAGCGGCTTGGTACACCGGTCCGGGAAGGTCACGCAGATCGCGTCGGAGCGCGCCGCGTACGACGGCAGGTAGCCGCCCCCGTGCGCCGCGCAGATCTTCAACCCCGGGAACTGATCGAGCGTGCCCTCGAAGATCAGGTGCGAGAGCGCGATGGTCGTCTCGAGCGGGTTGCCGATCGCGTTCTCGAGTCCGCCGCTGCCCTTGAGCCGGCTTCCCAGGGTGGCCGGCGAGCCGTCCGCCTGCGGATGAATGAAGACCAGCACCCCGAGCTGCTCGGCCTTGGCCCAGAACGGGTGAAACCGCGGGTTCGACAGCTCTTCGCCGTCGACGCTGCCGCCGAGGCCGGCGCCCCGTAGCCCGTACTTCTTGACGCCTTCTTCCAGCTGCTCGGCGGCGAGGTCGGGATGCTGCAGCGCCACCGACGCGAACGCCACGAAGCGGTCGGGGTTCGCCGCGCACGCCTCCGCGAGCTTCTCGTTCTGAATCTGGATGAGCTGCCGGGCGACGTCACGGTCGGCCTTGTACCAGTAGGGATTGATGCTGAGCGCCTCGACGTCGATGCCCTGCTCGTCCATCGCGCGGATCCGGTCCGAGGCCTTCGACATCAGGAGCGTCTCCGGCGCGACCTTCCGGTTCATGAGGGCCATCGCCTCGGGCACGGCGCAGTGCGCGTGCACGTCGACGGTCTTCACGCGCCGGCCGTTCACCACCACCTCACGGCGGCGCGGCTGCGTCTGCGCCTGGGCCGAGGCGGGGCCCGTCAGGCCGCACGTCACGAACGCGAGACCGGCCACCGCGCCGGCGGATTCCTCCATGAATTCCCTGCGAGTGGTCATGACACGTCCTCCGATCGCGTCCCGCGTGTCTCTCAGTGGGCCGAGGGCGCCTGCCCGGCGCGCCAGGCGATCATGCCCCGGATGTTCAGGGCCAGGAACTCGTCGAAGCGCCGCCACGCCCCGTACTTCGGGCGCAGGACCGAGCCCACTCGCGTCGTCATCTCCGGCGAGCTGTCGGCCAGGCCGGCGGCGCGCGCCGTCGCGATCGCGTCCGAGAGGTCGCGATAGTAGCCCCGCTGCTCGGCGACGTCGTGCTTGGTGCCGCTCATCTGCGGCGTCGCGTGGCCGGAGACGATGACGTCGAAGTCCAGCTTGTCCTCGAGCCACTGCAGACGCTCGACGATGCGCTCGGGGTGGCCGAGCAGCGTGCGGAACGGGACGTTGCGCGGCTGCATGAGGTCGACGAACATCGCGACGCGCCCCGTCGGGTCGTGGACCACGATGTAGTCGTCGGTGGGCGAGAGATCGGCCGGATAGAGATCGATGCGGCGCCCGCCCAGTTCCAGGGTCGTCTTCTGGTCGAAGACCATATCGGGCACGGGCGTCGTCGGATCATGCGCGGCCCTGATGCGCTCGACGGTGTTCTTGTGCCCCACGAAGCGCGCGGTGTCCGCGAACACGGCGCCCCCGGTGCTGTGGTCGAAGGCGGAGTGACTGTAGACGAAGTATTTCACCGGCTGCGGCGTGACCGAGCGGATTGCCTCCTTGATCAGGGCCGGCGTGCGCGGATTGAGCTGTCCGTTCGCGTCGACCAGGATGACGCCCGCGTCGGTCACGATGAACAGCGCGACGTGGTTCACCCAGCGAACGCCGTAGACGTCCGGGGCGAAGCGCACCAGCTCGGCGAGCGACTCGGTGGCCATGGCATCCTCCTCGGTGGCTCAGCTTGCGGCGCGGGCCGCGAGCGCCAGCAGCGCCTCGGCCAGGCCCGCCGGATTCTCCATCTGAAGCGCGTAGTCGCCGTCGACGTCCACCACGGCGGCGTTCTTCCAGCAGGCGGCAATCTCCTTCGCCTCGGCCAGCGTCAGCTCGGCGGTGCGGGTGCCGCGCAGGATCGCCACCGGGCAGGCGGCCCGGGTCGCGTACTTTCGGAGGTCGTCGGCCATGTGCGCCAGACCGATCGCGACGCGCACCTTGTCGTACTTGACGGTTACGCCGGCGCCGGTCTTGTTGAAGTTGTGCTCGAGCCGATGGCGGAGCGTGGATTCCCCATCGCGCGGGCGCGCCGATTTCAGATAGGCGTACGCGGCGTCGAGGGACGGGAACTCGGTCGGCGACTCGAGCATCCGGTTCGCCGCGCCGAGCACCTTGATCGTCTCCGGCCGGGTCGGAAAGAAATTGCTGGTGTGCGGTCCGCCGACGAGCCCCAGACCCTGGATCCGTTCCGGATGGATCGCGGCGAAGACCTGCCCGACGCGGCCGCCGAGCGACTGACCGGCGACGATCGCCTTGTCGATGCCCACTGCCTGGAAGAACAGGAGCAAGTCGCTGGCGTACTCCTCGGCGGAGTAATCGCCGTCCGGCCGCCCGCTGTCGCCGTGACCGCGCTGGTCGAGCGCGTAGACATGGCATCGCGAGCCGAGCGCGCTCGCCGTCGCCTCCCACATGCGCCCGTAGCCCGACGACGGATGCAGGAGCACCAGGTTGGGCCCGGGACCGGGCCACTCGTAGTAGTGGATCGTGAGGCCGTTGGCCAGGGTGACGTTCTTCTCGTGGAAGGCGCGCGGGGCATCGGTCATCGGCTGGTCCCTCCCGGGCGGCATTCTACGGTCCGGCGCCCCACTCCGCACGCGTATACTGTCCCGGCTCGAACGGCGGAAAGGGGACACCGATGCCGAGAGTGGCGCTGGACCTGAACAAGGCCGACGATCGACGACACGTCAAGGGCGAGTGGCGCGTGGCGGCGGGACTGGTTCCCGGGGCGCCCAACGAGGGGCTCGTGGCGCAGCTCTCGTCGACCCCCGCGCGACTGGCCGACCACGACGATTCGGGCTGGGAGATCTGTCGCAACATCCGCGAGAGCCGCTCGGTGGGCTTCACCTTCGCGTGGTACCGGATCACCGTCGAGGTGCCCGCGACGATCGGCGGGACCGCGCTGGCCGGCTCGCGCGTGTGGTTCGAGACCAACATCGACAACTACGGCGAGATCTGGATCGACGGGAAGATCGACCGGAGCACCGGCGTCATCGTCGGCCTCAACGCCCAGCATCGCGTGGAGGTGAGCGGGAGCGCCGTGGTCGGCGCCAGGCACGTCATCGCGTGCCTGGTCGGGAACGGCCCGCTGGCCGAGCCGCGCGGCGGCATCTTCATGCGCTACGCAACGCTCGCGTTCGAGTCACCGGGATAACGCTCTATCGATTCGTCAGGCGGCTGGCGCGATGGGGAGCGGCCATCGCGCTGATCCTGCTCGGGCTCGTGCTCTCGATCCCCGGCATTCCGGGCCCGGGCCTGCTCGTCGTGCTCCTCGGCATCTTCGTCCTGTTGCCCGAAAGCCGCTGGCTCCGCAAGAAGTACGTCGCGCTGGCGCGCCGGTACCCGAAGCTCCTTCATCTCGTCGAAGCCCGGCGCGCACGGTCGCGCCACGCTCGCCGCGCCCGGCGACAGAGGCGGTCGCCTTAGAGGCATCGGCCCGACGATGGTCCAAGCGGGCCACGCCAACAGTCCAGTTGTGGGCGCTCCGGGGTCGCCGCTAGAGTCCCTCGAATGCTAGAGTTCTCGCTGGCTTCCCGTCTTCGGAGCGTCGCTTCGAGATCCATCGTACGGAATGGCCGATGGCTCGCCCTGACCGTTGCGATCGCGGTCAGCGCTCCGGTCGCCGTCGCCGCTCAGCCCTATGACGTGCCACCGACCTGGGGCGGCGACTTCTGGTCGCGGCCCAGGCTCACCGGCGACTGGTTCGGCTTCCGTGACGAGATGGGCAAGCGCGGGGTGGTGGTCGACATCGACATGCTTCAAATCCTGCAGGGCAACGCCACGGGTGGACGGGACACCGGCGTGGCCTATGGCGGTACCGCCGAGTACACGCTCCACGTGGACACGGGCAAGCTCGGGCTCTGGCCCGGCGGATTCTTCAGGGTCTACGCGATGTCGGGCTTCGGCAAGAGCGAGGACGACGACGTCGGCGCGGTGGGCGAGGTGAACATGGCGGCCCTCCTGCCCGAGCCTCACACGTCGACCGCTCTCATGGATCTCACGTACATGCAGTTCTTCGCCACGTGGATCGGCGTGTTCGCTGGCAAGGTCTACATGCTCGACGCCGACACCAACGACTTCGCCCACAACTATCGGACGCAGTTCTTGAACATGGGGCTGAATATCAACCTGGCCGCGGCCCTGGCGCCGATCTCCGCGTGGGGCGGCGGGCTCGTGCTGCTCCCGTGGAAGGACGCGCTCATGACGGTCAGCGTCCTCGATCCGGACGGCACGCCCGTCGACAACAGCCTCGCCGGCGCGTTCAGCAGCGGCGTGCTGATCGGGTCCGAGGGTCGCGTGACCATCAGGCCGTTCGGGCTCGCCGGCCACCAGCTCGTCGGCGGATACTGGAGCAACAAGGAGCGTCTGACGATCAATCAGGATCCCACCAACATCGCGCTCTTCCTCGCCGAATCCCGCTTCCCGCGTCTGGAGAATCCGGGCCCGATGCTGCGGCGCATCCTCGAGCGATTTTTCCCCCAATTGCTCGTGCCCGTGCAGCCGGCGAAGACCCAAGACTACACGTGGACGGTCTACTACAACTTCGACCAGTACCTGTGGAACCCGGGCAGCGATAAAGATCGGGGTCTCGGCATCTTCTTCCGCTTCGGCGCCTCCGACGGCCAGGTGAACCCGATCAAGTACACCTACAACGTCGGGTTCTCGGGCAACGGCGTGGTGCCCGGGCGCCCCGACGACACGTTCGGCGTGGGCTGGTCGCGGCTCCAGTTCAGCGACAATCTCATCCCGTTTCTCCGCGACACCCTGCACCTGGGGCTCGATCACGAAGACGCGGTCGAGCTCTACTACAACCTCGCGGCGACCGAATGGCTCGGCCTGACGGTCGATCTGCAGATCGTCAATCCGGGGCTCAAGAAGACGCTGACGTCGAGCGGCGAGCTCAAGGATGTGAACACCGCGGTCGTCGCCGGACTCCGCGCCTTCGTGCGCTTCTAACGTGATGGCGCGTCGAATCCTGATCGTCCTCGGATCGATCGTCGTCGGTCTCGTCATCGCGGCCGTGACCGGCTGGGGTGCGCTCGTTCTCTTCTATATCGTGCCCGGGCCGGAGCTGGTGCGTAAGGCGCTGGCCTGGGCCTTCGCCGCCCTCGGGCTCGCCGCCATCGCGGGGCTGGCCGTGCGCCGCGTGCGCCGGTGGGCGTTCGTCGCCTTCGTCGCGGGTCTCGTGCTGGTGGTGGTCGCGTGGAATAGCCCGAAACCGTCGAACGACCGGGACTGGCAGACGGAGGTGGCGGTGCTTCCCTACGCCACCATCAACGGCGATCTGGTGACCGTCCACAACATCCGAAACTTCGACTACCGGACGGAAACCGACTTCACGCCCGCGTACTACGATCGCACCTTCGACATGCGCCGCCTCGATCGGATCGATCTGATGGCCGTGTACTGGATGGGCCCGGCTATTGCCCATATCTTCCTCAGCTTCGGCTTCGGCGACGAGCATCTCCCCATCTCCATCGAGGTGCGCAAGACGCGCTCGAAGGAGTACTCGACGATCGCGGGCTTCTTCCGGCAGTACGAGCTGATCTACATCGTCGCGGACGAGCGCGACGTGGTTCGCGTGCGGACCAACTACCGGAAGTCGCCGCCGGAAGAGGTGTACATGTTCCGGGCGACGGGTGTTCCGATCGAGAACGGCCGCCGCATCTTCCTCGATTACATCCGGGATATCAACAGGCTGAAGACGCAGCCCCGCTTCTACAACACGCTGACGACCAACTGCACCACCATGATCTTCGCCCACACCACCGTGAATCCCGGCCACATCCCCCTGTCATGGAAGATCCTGCTCAGCGGGTACGCGCCGGGGTACATCTACGAGCAGCGCCGCTTCGATCAGAGCCTGCCGTTCGAGGAGCTGAAGCGCCGCGGTCACATCAACCCGCGAGCCCAGGCGGCGGACAAGTCACCCGACTTCTCGCGGCTGATCAGGGTGGGAGTGCCGTGAAGATGAGCCCAATAGGAGCAGATTCGATGAAAAGACTCGTGTGGATCGTGATGCTGTCGCTGGGCCTCGCGGCGCGCGGCGCCGGGGCGGCCGACGCTCCGGTGGGCCAGTGGAAGACCGTCGACGAGAAGAGCGGCGCCGTGGAGTCCGTCGTGGAGATCTACGACCAGGGGGGAAAGCTCTTCGGCAAGATCGCGAGCCTGACCAAGCCGGCGGACGAGCAGGGCAAGCCAAAGCTTTGCACCAAGTGCACGGGAGCCGACAAGGACAAGCCCATCGTAGGGCTGATCATCGTCAAGGGGCTCGGCGCCGACGGCGCCCACTGGAAGGGCGGCACGATCCTGGACCCCGATGACGGCAAGGTGTACAACGCAGAGCTCTGGGTCGAAGATGGAAAGCTCAAGGTTCGCGGCTACCTCGGGTTCTTCTACCGGACACAGACGTGGGTGAAGTAGGCGAGGAGACGACATGAAGGCCTTCGTGTGGCTTCTCGTGCCGGCTGCTGCATTGTCGCTGGCGGCGTGCAGCACGTCTTCGACGGTATCGTCCGGAACCCCCCAGCGTACAAGGTGCCGTTCGAGCTTATGAAAGAAGGCGCTGCGGCGCTGCTGATGGCGGCCGTGTCGCGGCGGTCGTCGTGATCCGGGCCAAGGGGCAAGACGTGGAGGGCCCCGGCGGCCTCACACGCTTCACCGAGACCGGGTCCGGAGTGCTCGTCTCGGCGGACGGCAAGGTCATGACGACGACATCATCCTGAAGGTCCAAGGCGTCCCAGTTGGCGAGGCCGGTGATCACCGGCGGGTCCGTGACATTCTCCAGAGCGTGCCTCCAGGAGGCGAATTCACGATGACAGTCCTGCGACTGGGCCGGGTGGTCGAGCTCAAGGGCCGGCACCCCTGACGGTGTCGCTGGCGCGGAGCTTCCTCGTCGTCCTCCTCCTGCTGACGACCGTCGTCCGCGGCGAGGCGGCAGACCAGAAGCCGTCAGTCCCGCAAGAAGCGTCGGCCCCGCCACCGTCCCGCGCGATCCCGCTCGCGGAGGTAGCGTCGCGGGCCACGGAGGCCGAGGCGCTCCTGCGCGCCTATCAGGCTCCGCACGCTTTCACGTCGGCAATCTCGCTGGTCGAGGAGCACCTGCCCGAGGCCAGCGCCCTCATCAGCCTGGAACTCGAGCGGACGCTCAGCCTCCTGCCGGAGCATCCGCCGCTCGCCACGCTCGAGGCGATGCAGGAGGTCTGGGAAAGGCGGCAGCTCCTGACAACCACCTGGCTGGATGGGCTCACACGAAGGGCGACCGACCTCCAGGAGGCCCTGACACGCCTGGCGGACCAGCACCAGGCGTGGACCCAGACCCAGGACGCCGCGCGTGCGGCAAAGGCGCCGGAGCCGGTGCTCCGGCAGATTGCCGGGGTCCTCGACGCGATCGAGGCAGCACAGACGCCCCTGCGGGCCCAGCGCGCGGTCGCCCTCGAACTGCAGAGCCGCGTCGCCCGGGAGGTGGCCCGCTGTCAGACCGTATTGGCGCAGGTAGCCGAGGCGCAGAGACAAGCGGTGGAAGGGCTCTTGGCGCAGCAGCGTCCACCGATCTGGAACGTTCAGTGGTGGGTCGGCGCGCGGAACCAGGACTTTCGTAACGTCCGCGCTATCGCCGCCGACTGGTGGCTCGGGATGGTCCAGTACCTCCGCGATCCCACCAACGGCTTGAAGGCGCACGCGGCATTCTTCGTGCTCCTGGCCGCGCTGCTGTGGACGGCGCGCCGCTGGACCCGTCGTTCGGTAGCCGTGGAAGGCGCCTCGGTCGCGACCGCGGTGTTCGATCGTCCGTTCTCCGCCGCGCTGCTCGTCGGCTTGCTCGGCCACCCCCTCGTCTATGATCGACCGCCCCTCGAAGTGCGGCAATTGTTCCAGGTGATGCTACTGGTCCCGGTGTTCCGGCTGACGCGACCTGTGATCGACCCGCGGCTTGTCCCCAGCCTCTTCTTGCTGGCAGCCGTGTTCGTGCTCGATACGTTGCGGCGAGCGGGCGGTGCGCTGGAGATCGAGCCGGCGATCCTGGCGTTGGAGATGCTCACCGGGATGCTCGGGCTGAGCTACACCCTGACAGTCGGACCTCTGCGCCGCGCGCCTGCGCGGGACGCCGAGTCGGAGCGATTGCGCGCCACTCGGGCGGTCGGCACCGTCGCTCTGGTCTTTTTCGCCGCCGGGCTGGCGTGCACGGTCCTCGGGTACGTGGGCCTTGGGCGCTTGATGGCCTCCTACGTGCTCAGCAGCGTCTTCGCGGCGCTCGTCCTGATGCCCATCGTCCGGGTGGTCACCGGGCTGATCGCGCTGGCCCTCCGCATCTGGCCAGTCCGGCTTCTCCGCATGGTCCAGCACCATCGCGACCTCCTGGAGCGCCGCACGCACCGCGTGCTGGTCTGGCTTGCGCTCGGCGTCTGGCTCGTCCGCTCGCTGGACTACGTCGGCCTTCTGGGGCCGGCGCGGGCGCTCGGGCAAAGCCTGCTCGGCGCCAAGCTCGAGCGGGGCGCGCTCAGCATTTCCCTGGAGGACGTCCTGGCCTTCGTGCTCACGCTGTGGGTGGCATACCTGCTGTCCGCCTTCCTTCGCTTCGCGTTGGAAGAGGACGTGTACCCGCGGGTCGGCCTGGCCCGCGGCCTGTCCTATGCCCTCTCGAGCCTGCTCAACTACGTCCTCCTTGCCCTGGGTTTCCTGGCGGGACTCGCAGTGCTGGGGCTGGACGTCACGAAGATGACCGTCCTGGCCGGAGCGTTCGGCGTCGGGATTGGCTTCGGCCTGCAGAGCGTGGTGAACAACTTCGTCTCGGGGCTGATCCTGCTGTTCGAGCGGCCGATCCACATCGGCGACATCATCGAGGCAGGCGGGATTACGGGGAGCGTGCGCCGGATCGGCATCCGCTCGAGTGTGGTGCGCACCGGGCAAGGCGCCGAGGTCATCGTCCCCAATGCGCAGCTCGTCACGGAACGGGTGACGAACTGGACGCTCAGCGATCGGCAACGGCTCATCGAGCTACCGGTGGGCGTGAGCTACAGCGCTCATCCCAAGAAGGTCATGGAGATGCTGGAGACGGTGGCGCAGGCACACCCCCAGGTATTGCGGCAGCCGGCGCCCAGGGCATTCTTCATGGGCTTCGGCGACAGCTCGATCAACTTCGAGCTGCGAGCCTGGACGGACCAGTTCGATCAGTGGTTCCAGATCCGGAGCGAGCTGGCCGCGTCCGTGTACGATGCGGGGCAGGCGGCCGGGATCTCGTTTCCCTTTCCCCAGCGCGAGGTGCGCCTGCTTCAGGACCCCTCGGCCCGGCCCGCCGAGGGCCCGGTCCCCTAGAGACCGACATGATGAAGCACTTCACCGGTGTTCACTTCGGTTCGGGACTTTGCACGTCTCGACTCATGCTCTCGCGCAGATCGACCAGCGCCTGATCGAAGGCGTCCACGCGAATCCACCCCAGGCGCGGGTACTCGATATCGAGGATGACGAACACCGCGATCGCCATGACGAGCGCGAACCCGAGCATGTGGAACCGGCTGCGCACCTTGCTGCCGGTCATGCCGTAGCCCGCAAGCAAGGACGCCGCCAGCGCCAGTCCAAACAGCATCACGAAGACCACCCTCGGCGGGTGCATGTGCGCGGCCATGGTTCGGGTCGTCGCGATGTCGATCATCGCGTTCAGCGCGGGCAGCAGGAGCATCGGCGCCGCCGGCGGCGCGCCGTCCGCCCGGACGGCCGCCACCGCCTGGCGCCAGATTTCTCGCTGCAAGTCGTTGCCCCGGGCCAGGGACTCACGGACGGCCGCCACGTCCGGAATCTTCCGGTAGGTCTCGATCCGAGAGTCCAGGTAGTGCCGGAAGCTCTCGCGCAGCGCCGGCTGGAGGTCGGCGGGGAGCACGTCGAGCCGGAGATAGGCCGTGCCGATGTTGTTGGTCTCCTCGACGATCAGCTGCCGCCGCGCGTCGAATCGGGCGGTCGCTCCGGAGAAGGTGAACGCGATGAGGAGCCCCAGCACGGCGAAGACCGCGCCGTCGACCGCGCCGATGCCCTCGGCGGCGGCGCTCGAATCGTCTTGCAGTCGCCGGAGGCCGAGGCGGCGGCCGATCTCCAGAAAGAGCATCATGCCCAAGAACAAGCTGGAGGTGAACAGGAAGACGGCTGTCCCGTGGCTCATGTCGAGTCCTCGCGACTGCGAGTTGGATGCCCCGAAAGCCCGCCCAGTGTACATCGCACGGGGCGCGTGCCGATCGCCGGCCGCGCCTGCCGATGCCCCGGCGGGAGCGAACGACAGAGCGGACGGCGACGGGCTATCATGGGCCGCGAAGCGGACGTTCGAGATCCAGGAGGCGACAGATGGCACTGCAGGTGCGGCGAGTGATCACGGGCCACGACGCGACCGGCAAGGCGATCGTGAAGATCGACGAGGTCTCGAAGAACGTCGCGTCGGGCCGGCCGGGCGCGACGGCCTGTAACATCTGGACGACGGAAGGATTCCCGGCCAATAACGACGGCGCCGCCGACGAGGGGCTGCGCAAGGTCGCCACGACCCTGAAGAACGGGACGATCTTCCGCATCATCGAGTTCGCGCCAGGTCTCGCGGCGCGCAATCACCGCACCGATTCGATCGACTACATCGTGATCATCTCGGGCGAGATCGACATGGAGCTCGACGGCTCGGTCGTGCATCTCAAGGCCGGTGACGTCATGGTGCAGCGGGGCACCATCCACAACTGGGTCAACAACGGCACGGCGCCGTGCGTGCTGGCGGTGATTCTCATCGACGCCAAGTCGGTCGAGGTCGGCGGGAAGGTTCTGAGCGCTGCCGGGTAGATGGCCGACACGACGCGGACGCCTTCACGGTTGTGGAAACTGATGACCCCGGAGCAGCGGCATCGCGCCGCCTCCGCGCTCTGGGGCGAGGATGAAGCGACCAACGATCAGATGCAGGCCGCGCTGCTGATCGCCAAGAAGATGAAGTTCCGGCCCAAGACGGTGATGGGGCTCGACGACGAGCACAAGGCGCGTTACCTCGCCAGCGTGCCGGATCCGCCCGAGGACCTCGCCGCTCGGCTGCTCATCGTGTATCACCTCGCCGAGCAGCGGCCGATGATGGGCGCGTTTCTCGACGCGCTCGGCATCGCGCACGAGAACGGTCTGATCCGGGAGGACGCGGGCACGCCGGATCCGTCGAAGTTAGCCGCCGCCGCTGCCGCGATCGCCAGGGAATACCCGGCGCCCGACGTCGCGCTCTATCTCAACACGCTCCTGTGGCAGGATCCGGCGGCATGGGGGTCGCTGCACGGCGTGCCTGAAGTCATCGGTCGAACCGTCACCGAGAAGGAATGACTGATATGAACGTGTATCCGCTGCTCATCGAGTTCGTGTCCGGTACCCGCATCACCCGCGAGCCGGAGGTCGTGTCGAAGCTGCCGATCTTGCAGAACGGCCCGCCTGGAACGTCTGTGGTCTTCCAGGACGGGGCGGAGGTTCCCTTGCCGACCGATCAGATCGTCTTCGCCGAGGACGGCCGAGGGGCCGCCCATGTCGGCTTCGGCGGAATGAGCTTCGCCGGAATCGAAGGCGGCGAGCTGGTCTTCCTCCGGGTTCGCGATCTCCAGCCCGAGGCGCTGCTGTCTCCTCAGCGGGGTCGAAGGATGACGCTCGAGCCACGCATGGTCGCTTCCATTGCGGTTGACGGGCGAGTCGTCTGGCCACTGTGACGACTCGGCGCTGGCCACACGACGGACCTCACTTGTGGATGACCACTATCTCTCGCCACCCAACCAGGGGACCGTTACGAAAGAACACGATCACGCGGGCATGATTCAGTCGCGCGATCGAGTCAGGGGCTACCATGAGTCCTTGCTTATCGTCGAGAAGGAAGGTTCTCGCTGACACGGCGTCCGTACCGCCCGTAATGAGAGAGGGGCGAAGATCATCAGGTACGCCGCTTCCGAAAAAGAGGGTGTAGCGCGTTCCCGTCTCGGTGGAGGTAAGCTCGCGTCCAGAAGCTCGCGCCCGGATCTTGAACCGCATCTGCTGTCCCTCTTTCAGGGTTAGCAACGTTGCGCAGCAGGGAACAAAGGGACTCTGCTGCACATTGTCTGGAACTGGCGGCAGGTCGGCGGTAGCGGTGACGAGATCCAGCATTGGCCCGGGCCCCTCCGACCTCAGATCAAAGCTCAGATGGCCGTGGCTTTTGCCGTTGGTCGCCGAAATCCACGCGCTCTCTGTAGGCTTTCCATACGTTCCGACACAGGTCACCCAGCCATCGCGTTCGACGACCAACGCGGATTCGCTCGTCGTCCAGTATGTGGTCTTCGATGGCTCCGTCAGCGCCTCCCCCCGAAACCAGAACACCTTCCTTTGCACAGTGAGCTGAACCGACTCGCCGATACCCAGCGATGTGCTGTCGGCAGTCAATCTCAGGTCCTCTTTCAAGCGGAGGAGCCGGTCGCATCCCACGAGGCTCATCATGATAGCCACTGCAGCCAGCGACTTCGTCAGCTGAGCCGCGAGGGTCATGGCGGGCAGAGTGCGTCGGTGCCGGGGGCGAGGACGTGATACGCAATGGGCACGAAGGGCGATGTCGCGTGCTGACTCAGCGGAGTCCTTTGTTCGGGTTGATCAGATACTTCTGACCGGTGGCTTGCTTGCTGTAGACTGCGACCTCCTCGAGCCGCAGCGCTTCGGCGAGAGACACTTCCTTCGTATAGGTGCTCGCGAACGTAGTCTTGATCTCGGCGGCGACCCTCTCGCGTAGCTTCTGGGCGGCCTCGAATCCAATCTTCTGCAGGAAGGCGGTGAGCAGCCAGCCGCCGATACCCCAGGCCATGCCGAAGGCACGATTGAACTCGGTCGGCCCGCGGTCCAGTCCGCCGTAGATGTAGACCTGTTTGTGCGTCGTGGATCCGTAACGGCTGTATTCCTTCGCCGTCTTGTTCGCCGCGAGCTCCATCGCGGTGAGTATCTGTCCGGCCAGTCTTCCGCCGCCGATCGCATCGAACGCCACCGTCGCGCCGGACGCGGTGAGTGCCGCGGTCAGGTCGTCCATGAAGGTTGGCGAGCTCGAGTTGCACACGTAGGTGGCGCCGAGCTTCTTCAGAAGGTCGACGTGCTCGGGCTTGCGCACGATGTTCACCAGGTCGACACGGTCCTTGATGCAGATCTTGTTGAGCATGTGCCCGAGATTGGAGGCCGCGGCCGTGTGGACGAGCGCCTTGTGACCTTGCGCGCGCATGGTCTCGACCATCCCGAGCGCGGTGAGGGGATTGACGAAGCAATCCGCGCCCTCGGCCGGTGTGGTGCCCGGCGGCAACACCAGGCACTGCACGGCCTTGATGCAGCGGTACTGCGCGTACATCGCGCCACCGAGGATCGCGACGGTCTTCCCCATCAGCGCTTGCGCGGCCGGAGACGAACCCGCCTGGACGACCACGCCGGCCGCTTCGTTCCCGACTGGTAACGACTGCTCCAGACGGCCGGCCAGCGCCTTCAACACGGCGGGTGAGATGCTCGCGGTCACCACGGGATCGTCCGCCGTGCCGGAGGCCTTGGCCGTGCTCATGTCCGCTCCGCCGAACAGGAGTCCCTGGTCGGAGGGGTTGATCGGCGAGGCGCCGATGCGTACGACGACCTCCTCGGCTTTTGGCTCAGGGGTGGGGACCTTGGCGAGCGATATTTCGACGATGCCTTCCTTCTTCACCGTTGACCGGAGCTGAAGTCCCATGCGCGTGCTAGCGTCTGCCATCTGTCGTCTCCGTTCTCGCATTCACTGAGGAACTGCCATTCAACGCCGCTTCGCTCCCTTCCGGCCGGGCCGGTAGCCGATCGTCGGCTGCGTGCCCGCGTCCTCGGCGTGGACGTGGGTCGCCTCCGTGGCTTCACGGCGCTTCGCGGCGAGCGCCTCGGGCGGGGGCGCGGCGGGAACGAGGCAGTGCTTCGCGCTGCCGATGAGGTCGCGCCGGCCGGCGTCCACCAGCGCCTTGTGGACGACGAACCAGTTGCGGGGCTCGAAGAACTGCATCAGCGCGCGCTGCGTCTGCCGGTCACGGAGCTTCTTGACGGTGTCGACGGGCGCCATGGTCAGCGGATCGATCCCGGTGTGGTAGATGCAGGTCGCGATGTCCATCGGCGCCGGGATGAAGTCCTGCACCTGCCGCGGCCGGTAGCCGTGCGTTTTCAAGAAAACGGCCAGCTCGATCATGTCCTCCACGCGAGAGCCGGGATGGCTCGCGATGAAGTAGGGAACGAGGTACTGCTCCTTGCCCGCCCGCTCGCTCGCGCGGCGGAACTTCCCGGCGAACGTCTCGAACTCGCGGTGGCTCGGCTTTTTCATCAGCGCCAGGACCCGGTCGGACTGATGTTCGGGCGCTACTTTTAAATGACCGCCGACGTGATGGGTCGCCAGCTCGTCGACGTACGCGTCGTCGAGGTTGGCGAGGTCCATGCGGATGCCCGAGGCGATGTGGACGCGCTTCACGCCGGGGACGGCACGGGCGCCGCGCATCAGCTCGATCGTCGGGGCGTGGCTCGTGCCGAGCAGCTTGCAGATCGTCGGATGGATGCAGGAGAGGCGCTTGCACACGGCCTCGACCTCGGGCCGGGTACAGCGCATCTGGTACATGTTCGCGGTGGGGCCGCCGAGGTCGCTGATCGTGCCCTTGAAGGCGGGGTCGGCGGCGATCGTCTTCACCTCGGCGAGGACCGAGCGGGGGCTCCGGCTCTGGATGACGCGGCCCTCGTGCATCGTGATGGAGCAGAAGGTGCAGCCGCCGAAGCAGCCCCGCATGATCTGTACGGAGTCCTTGATCATCGTGTGGGCGGGAATGGGCTCCGCGTAGCGCGGGTGCGGCCGCCGCGTGTACGGCAGGTCGTAGATCGCGTCCATCTCCGCCTCACCGATCGGCAGACACGGCGGATTGAGGACGAGCGTGCGGTCGCCGTGGGCTTGCGTCAGCCGCCTGGCGTTGAACGGGTTCGTCTCATGATGGAACGTGCGGGTCATCCGCGCGAAGGCGATCGGGTCGCGCGTCACGTCCTCCAGGGACGGCAGCGCAAGTGTCCCGTCGGGCCAGTTCGGTAATGCCTCCCGGGAACCGAGCAGGTACGCCACGCCGCGCAGATCGCGCAGCGCCGTCACCGGCTGCCCGGCGGCAAGCCGTCGCGCGATGGCGACGATCGTCGCCTCGCCCTTGCCGAACGCGAGCAGATCCGCCTTGCTCGCCGCCAGCATCGACGGTCGCACCTGCTCCGACCAGTAGTCGAAGTGCGCGATGCGCCGGAGCGAGGCCTCGATGCCGCCGATCACCACGGGCACGCCCGGGAACGCCTCGCGGCACCGTTGCGCGTACGCGGGCGTCGGACGATCCGGACGCAGCCCGATCCTCCCGCCCGGCGAGTACGCGTCGTCGTTGCGGCGCTTCTTGTTCGCCGTGTAGTGGTTGATCATCGAGTCCATGTTGCCGGCCGAGACGGCGTAGAAGAGCCGGGGCCG
>Ga0137403_10001880_pt1 | contig 26146 bp, 27 predicted proteins | sample CZOMad2_1_16fung_FD_122057 | JGI IMG/M metagenome (GOLD analysis project Ga0137403, IMG submission 122057) | Vadose zone soil fungal communities from Angelo Coast Range Reserve, California, USA - CZOMad2_1_16fungal (Hybrid Assembly) | ecosystem: Environmental > Terrestrial > Soil > Vadose zone... | reverse complement strand
CGCAACATCTGCGCGCCCATATTCTCGAACTTGTCGTCAAGTTCGATTTCCTTGGCGACGGTGACGCCGTCCTTGGTAATGCGCGGTGCGCCGAAGCTCTTTTCAATGACAACGTTGCGGCCCTTGGGGCCGAGCGTTACTTTCACTGCATTGGCGAGAATATCGACGCCGCGCAGCATGCGCTCGCGCGCGTCTCCGGAAAATTTGACGTCCTTGGCAGCCATTTGAGATGCTCCTGAATGTGATCCTCATCCTGAGGAGCGAGCGCTTGCTCGCGTCTCGAAGGATGAGTCTGTGAACGGGATAGTGCCTGTTTGCGCCCTTCGAGACGGCAGCTTCGCTGCCTCCTCAGGGTGAGGGCTCGAACATCGTGGCGTTACACAAGCACGCCCATGATGTCGCTCTCCTTCATGATCAGGAGTTCCTCGCCGTCGAGCTTGACCTCGGTGCCCGACCATTTGCCGAACAGCACGCGGTCGCCTACCTTAAGGTCGATCGGGATCAGCTTGCCACTTTCGTCACGGCCGCCCGGACCTACCGCCGTGATTTCGCCCTGCGAAGGCTTTTCCTTGGCGCTGTCGGGAATGATGATGCCGCCCTTGGTCTTTTCTTCGGCGTCGATACGCTTGACCACGACGCGGTCATGCAGCGGACGAAATTTGGTTTTAGCCATGACAATTCCTTTGAAGGGCTGGTTTGCTGGTCGGTTTGCCATCGGAATCGGAATACGGGCGTATTCGACACCGCCGAGGGCAGTTAGCTTGAATCCTGGCAATCGCACTATCGGAGTGCCAATTGCGCGCCACGGGGATAGGGTGTGACGCCGATCCTGTCAAGCAAACGAGGTTAAGGCCTTGGTGATGCGGATATAGGATGCTTTCCGAGAAACTAAATCGGGGTACCGGCGTAGTTTGCTGGACGTCATTGCTCCGGCAGGGGTTTTGCGCTTGGCTGCAGGACGGATGCGGCCAAAGGATTTGCTTTGGGGGAGACCATGCTCGGTTCATGTAGCGCGCGGACGTTTGCCAATCTGGGGATCGCCTCGGCGCTGACGATATTGCTAGGTGGGTGCGGGAGCATGAGCCTGCCGTCCTTTTCGTCATCCCCTTCGGCGCCGGAGCCCGCCGCCCCTGCGCCCGAAATGCCGGCAACGATACGCGCCGATGAGATTGTCGGCCGATGGGGCCTTGCGTCGTTCCAGAATGCCAATGACCGCGCGCGGACCGAAGCTGCGGCGCGGGCGCAGTGCAAGCAACCTTACGTGATCGGAGCAGGCACCAATGGCGGCGTGATCATGCATCTGGCCGATCAGGCAACGCCCCAGGAATTGCGCCTCAAAGGCAGCCAGAGCGGCAAGAATTATATCGGTCCTGCCGGACCGGCCGGGGCCGAACAGGACCGTGAGATCGTGTCCTTTGACGGCCGCGTCCTGATCACCCGCTTCATCGACAAGGATGCGGCGACCCGCTACGGCAATATGGTCTACGTCCGCTGCGCGCCACGGGCCTAATTTTACCGAACTCCAGTTTCGTCATTCCGGGATGGTGCGTAGCACCAGACCCGGAATCTCGAGATTCCGGGTTCGATGCTTCGCATCGCCCCGGAATGACGGTCTCAAACTAAAACGCCGGCTTTGAGCCGGCGTTTTTGCTTTGTCTCGCAAACGAATAGGGTCCTCAGTCGAACAACGCGTCGATGTCGTCCTGCGATGCGTGGCCGACGTCGCCCTCGCTCCTTGGGCCGTTCAAAAGCCTGGCGTCGCCGTCGCGGGTGTCGTTGATGACGGGGGCGTGCGCCTTGATGGCGTCGACCCCACCCCAGATATCCATCATAACCGTGATGTGATGCTCGATGAACTTCATCGTGGTCATCACCTTCTTGATGCGCTGACCGGTCAGATCCTGGAAATTGCAAGCCTCGAAGATGGAAACGACGCGCTCCTGGATTTCCTCACTGAGTAGCTTCTGCTGATCCAGCGAAGTCACGCTGCTCAGCGCGGTCGCCGCGTTGTCGATCGATTCTGCGGCTTCCAGGATTTGCTGGGTGGCTTCTTCGGTGCCTCCGACCACGGCACCGAGCTCGCCGTTGACCTTGGCCATTTCCTCGCCATTGAAACTCTTGCCGTGCAGCACCGCGATTTCCCGCTTGGTGCGGGTGATGGCATCATAGATCAGGTCAATCTCGATCTTGAGTTTCTCGCATTGCTCAATCTGGGCGCGATAGGTATCAAGCAGCGCTTGCGCTTCGGTGACTTCGCGCGTGACTGTCTCGCTGACTGCGTCGGCTGCCCCGCCAGCGCGAAGGCCGGCCATTTGGGCGCGTATGGCGCGCAGCTCGTTCATGATCTCGTGATGCAAGGGACCGATCTCGCCGCCAAGCTCCGGCGATAGCGAGATGTCGCCATGAATTGCTTCTTCGATACGAAAGCGTTTGCGATGAACCGGCATGAGATATGTCCCCGAACTTCACTCTTCGCGCTTTAAAGCAGACCCGATTTAACATGGAGTTCACGCCCGGAACCCTTTACCGGGCATGTGTTGACTGCTCATACCATCGATTAACCATGCGTCTCGTGCGTTCATCGAAAATAAACGCTACCGGATAAAACCGCGCGCATTTGACGACGTGGTGAATCGAAATGCCGTTTCTGTTTACCAAACCGATGAGGTTCTGATCTTAGCTGGTGGCGTGCAAAGCGCCGCTCCGGCGCACCCACGACGAAAAACAGTACGAGTACGTCGATGTCCAACAGAATGTATCTTGCGCTCCTTGCCGGTGCGTCCTTTCTCGGCTCTCCACACCAGGCCGCTGCAAACGAGGCCGCGTTTGTCTCCGAACCCACCGTGATCTACGCCGATCAGTCCGCCCAGCGGCCGGTCGCGCCGATGCGAATGGCTTCGGCCCAGCGCTCCAATTTGGGGGGTGGCTTCATCGAATTCCTGTTCGGCCACGGACAGAATCAAGGTGACCGCTATCAGCAGCAGCCATCATATTCATCGCAGCGTCCGCTGCTGGAGCCCCAGCAAGCCATGCGGCAGCAGGAGGTTAGCGAACCCGCGCATCCCGCCTTCGATCCGAAATTCGAGAAGCAGCTTGTCGACTATTCCGGCCACGAGGGCGCCGGCACGATCGTCGTCGATACGCCCAACAAGTTCCTGTACCTGGTGCAGGGCAACGGCAAGGCGATGCGCTACGGCATCGGTGTTGGCCGCCCCGGATTTACCTGGTCGGGCACCAAGCAGATCTCCGCGAAGAAGGAATGGCCGGATTGGACGCCGCCTCCGCAAATGCTGACGCGGCGGCCCGACCTGCCACGGCATATGGAAGGCGGCCCAGAAAATCCGCTCGGCGCCCGCGCGATGTATCTGGGGTCGTCGCTCTATCGCATTCACGGTTCCAACGAACCGTGGACGATCGGCACCAACGTGTCGTCAGGCTGCATCCGGATGCGCAATGAGGACATCATCGACCTTTACGGTCGTGTCAATGTCGGCACCAGGGTCGTCGTCATCTGATCGGGGGTAAGGGACGAATCAAAAACGGCCGTCCATTGGACGGCCGTTTTCCATTGTGTCCGCGCTAATCCGTTCAGGCGAGGTCGCTGTCTCCGTCCCCACCGAAATCATCCGAATCGAGATCCATGTCATCATGATCATCGTCGTTCGACGCGGAATCAAACAGTCCGGCGCGCGAACTGTCGTCGGCGCGATTGCCGGATGAGCCGATGTTGTTGATCCCGGCGTCGCGTGCGAGACTGCTGCCGGACTGATCCGTCCACGAACTTTCTCCCGTGGCCCTCTCGCCCATCGCATTGGCATCGCCGAAGCCATGATGGCTTCCCCCCATCATCGAGCGGATGCTGCCGAGCAGCAGCGATCCGCCGACCATCCCGGCGGCGGCCGCCGCCGCGGTTCCCAGAAACGAGCCACCGCCGCCCATCGGGCCGCCCATCGGAGCCTGGGGTGCGCCATATGGCTGCCCGTAGGGACCCTGATCGTACCGTCCTGGTGACTGTGCCTGCTGCATCACCTGACCGCTGTTCCAGACCGGGCGGCTGCCGACGTCGGGCGGCCGCACATTCGGCACCGAGCCGCGCGGCTGACTTTGCCCGAGGATGGTATCGCGCATCGTATCCAGGAACCCGCCGCCACGATCCTGTTGGGGGGCGCTTGCCGCTTCCAGTTCCTGGATGTGGGCGTTGGCCCTTCTCAGCGCTTCATCCTGGAGCAGAACCGTCTGCACCAGCGGGTAAATCGCGTTGGGCGCCACCCGCAAGCCTTGCGCAATCGCAGCAACGGCATCCGGATCGCGCGGCGCGTCCTCGACCTTTGAAAGGCGGTCGAAAAGATCGTCAACCAATTGGCGTTCTTGCGGTGTCATGGATTTTCTCCCTGGCGTCGAAGCGCGGGGCAGATGTAGGGGCCCTTTGTGTCGCCAGTAGTGCTATCGGGAATTAAATTTAGGTATGCGACAAAGCGCCCGGTCGCCGACGTCGGCTGCCGCGCCGTAATCCCCGCAAAGGATCGAATGCAAGGTGGTAAAAGCGCCGTGCGTTAGGGGTGTTTCAGCCCAACGTAACGTTGTTTTCGGCCAGCAGAGGCGGGAAATGCACGCCGCCGAGAAAGGCGTATTCGCGTTCACGCTGGCCCGTCAGCGGATCGAGGCTGACAAGGATATCATCCACCACGCCCGGATGACACATGATGACGCCTTCCTCGGGCAGATCATCGAGGAATCGTTGCATCAGCGCTCCGAACTCGGGCTGGCTTGAAAAATCATAGGCGCCGGCGAATCCCGGGTTGAATGCGATATTGGCGCGCGAGGCGCGGCGGCGGAATTGCCGGCTCAAGATGTCGAGAAACAAGGCTTTGGGCGTGTCGAGCCGCCGCATCAAAGGTTGGTTGCGTCCGCACTGACGAACCCATGCGTTGGGCGCAGCTTCGCTCACTGCCGCGAGAAAAGCGTCGCGCACGCCCGGAAACAGTTGCGTATGCTGATGACCATCGACAAAGTCGGGCGTGCGGCCGAACAATTCGGCGAAGGCTGAAAATTGCACCATCAATTCCGTGTGGATCAGTTCAGGATCGAGCCTTTGCAGCAGCCCGGCGCGCAGCAGTTTCGCAAAGGCCAAGAACATGCCGCCGTCGATTGGCCTGAAGTGCATCGTCAAGGGCCGAAATGGTGCCGTTAAAGTGACATGGAGGCCGATGGCGCAGCGCGGACTGTTCGCGGCCGCGGCCTTGAGCGCGCTCACTTCGTCACGGCCGATTGCTGGGCCAACCACCATCGCCGATGTGGCATTGAGGCGGCCGCGCTCGATCAGGTCGCGGATGGCACGGTTGACACCGAGACTGATACCGTAATCATCGGCGCACAACCAAATGCGGCGCGGTGGTGAAGCGGATTTGACGTTCGCTATCATTTGCCGCGATTTCCCGATGCGAACGTCAAATCCTATGCTCCACTACCCACGTTCATTCGGCCGCGGTCCTTTCGCCGGCGCTGGCGTCGGCTTTCGCCTCGGTGCGTTTCTCGCTGTGCTCGGCGACGAAATAGATCGGGCGCGCCTTCAGCTCGGAAAGAATCTTCCCAATATATTCCCCGACAATGCCGATCATGATGAGTTGCACGCCGCCGATGGTCATCAAGCCGACCACCAGCGAGGGATAGCCCGGGACCGACTCTCCGTCGACAAGGGTTTCCCAGAGAATCGAAAGTCCGAACAGGAAGGCGCCGGTAGCCAGCAATACCCCAAGCAGGCTGGCAAAACGCAGCGGTGCCACCGAGAACGAGGTCAGGCCTTCGATCGAAAGCCCGACCAGCCGGCCGGCGCTGAACGTAGTGATGCCGTGCGCGCGGGCGGCGGGCTCATAGTCGACGCGGATCTGGCGGAAGCCGATCCAGCTTGCCAGGCCCTTGAAAAAGCGATTGCGTTCGGGGAGTTGCCGCAGCGCCGCCGCAGCGCGCGGCGACAGCAAACGAAAGTCGCCGGCATCTTCCGGGATTTTCTGCCGCGCGCCCCAATTGATCAGCGCATAGAACCCACGCACGGCAAGCCGTCGCAGCAACGATTCGTTGTCGCGATGCGCCTTCGCCGTATAGACGACGTCGTAGCCCTCTTCGATCCAGTGGCCGACAAGCTTCTCGACGAGGTCAGGTGGATGTTGACCATCGCCGTCCATGAACAGGACCGCCCCTAGCCGGGCATGGTCCAATCCCGCCATCAGCGCTGCTTCCTTGCCGAAATTGCGCGACAGAGACACCACCTGAACATCGAGGGTATCGGCGCCAAGGCCGCGTGCGATGGCGAGCGTCGCATCCGTGCTGCCGTCATCGACATAGACGACCTCGCAAGCCAGGCCATAACGGTCCTTCAGCGTCCCGGCCAGCGCGCCAAGCCGCTGGTGCAGAAGCCCAAGCCCGGTCGCCTCGTTATACAGCGGCACCACGATCGATAGCCCCTGCGCCGCGGCGGTGGCCGCGGTCGTTGACAAGCTCGAGACATCCGTACCCAGCATCATCGGTAAGGTTCCAACCCGGAAGATAGACCATATGACAATCGCGATGGATTGTCGCCACGGGGAGAGCCGCGGCCTTTCGTCTTATCGCCGCAAGAAGGCCTCAAGCCTGGCGAACAGAGGATTATCGCGGTCGAGCACGTAGTCGAGCGATGCCACCGAAACCGTTTCTGCGCCGTGGGCGCGAAGAAAGCTGCCGAGCGCGTAAAGCTGCGCCGGCGGGCAGTGCAGCGTCACCATTCCCGATGACGTCGGCCCGCCGAACGGTGACACCACGCCGAAGCGGTTATGGGCCTCGGCCAATAGTGCCGCGTTGCATCCTGCAAAGCGGGTGCGGACTTCCCGGTATTTGCTGGCGCGGGCGCGAGCGGCGATATGATCGAGGATGACGCGCGCAGCCTCGCGCGCCTCCCCCGACCAATCCGCGTCGCGCGATGCCACAAGGTTGGCCTGGCTGCGCAGGATCACGCCGTCGTCCAGCACTTTCAGGCCGTTGGCGGCGAGCGTCGCACCGGTCGTGGTGATATCGACGATCATCTCCGCGGTGCCGACGGCGGGTGCGCCTTCGGTCGCCCCCGCGCTCTCGATGATGCGGTAATCGACGATGCCGTGGGAGGCAAAGAAAGTCCGGGTCAGGTTGATGTATTTGGTCGCTACCCGCATCCGCCGGTTATGCTGGGCGCGGAAGCCGGTGGTGACGTCGTCGAGATCGGCCATGGTGCGGACGTCAATCCAGGCCTGTGGCACCGCAACCACGACATTGGCGCTGCCAAAGCCGAGATTGTCGATCAAAAGGACGCGCTTGTCGGCGTCGGCAATGCTCTCGCGCACCAAATCCTCGCCGGTGACGCCGAGATGGACGGTGCCGCGCGCGAGCTGCGAGGCGATTTCGCTCGCCGAGAGATAGGCGATCTCGACATGATCTAACCCGGAGATGGTGCCGCGATAGTCGCGGGCGCCGCGTGGCTTTGCCAGCGCCAGTCCGGCCCGCGTGAAGAACGCTTCGGCGTTTTCCTGCAGACGGCCCTTCGAGGGAACCGCGAGAACGAATGGCGCCGTCATGACGCGCTCCCGCTGGTGCGGCTGGTTGCAGGCTTGCCGCCAAGCTGGGTCAAGGTCTCGACCCAGACCGAGAATCCGACCGCAGGGATCGGTGTTTTGGCGCCGAGCTGGGTCATCAACCCGTCATAGCGCCCGCCCGCCACCAGCGGCTCGACCCCATCGCCCCTGGCGTGCAGCTCGAACTCGAAGCCGGTATAATAGTCGAGGCCGCGGCCGAACGAGGTCGAAAACCGCGTCGCGCCGGTATCGATACCGCGCGCGGCCATAAAGCCGACGCGGCTTTCGAACGCATCGATAGCAGCGGTGATGTCGAGTTTTGCGTCGACGGCCAGTGCGCGCAGTTGGGCGACCGCGTCGTCGGGATCGCCTTCAATGGCCATGAACCGCTTGATCAGGCTGAGCGCGTCGCGTGGCAATGCGCCGCTCTTGAGCGTCGACTGCTCGAGAAAACGGTCGGCGATTTCGGCAACCGAGCGACCGCCGACATTGGTCGTCCCGGCGATCGACATCAGATCGGTCACCAGTGCAAGCGCCGCCTTGCGATCGGAGCCCGCGAGTGCCGCGAGCACACCTTCATATTCGTTGTGGCCGGGTCCGGTCGCAAGCGTCAGCCGTTCGATGTCATGCGCAAGGTTGATCTTGCGGTTGAAATCCTTGATCAGCCGGCGCCGCCAGACTGGATAGAGATCGAGGGCATCGATCAGGGCGGTGAACAACGCGACATCGCCGGTGCGAATCTCGACCTGCTTCAGGCCGAACGCGCTCGTGGCCTGAAGCGCCAGCGCCAGCATTTCTGCATCCGCCGCCGGGCGATCCAGCCGGCCGAAGGATTCGATGCCGGCCTGCAGGAATTCGCTGGGCCGGCCGCCGCGATAGCGGAACACCGGCCCGAGATAGCTGAAGCCTGCGGGCTGCCCTGCCTTGCCGGAGGCGAGATAATCCCGCGCCACCGGAATCGTCAGGTCGGGGCGAAGACACAGGTCCTCGCCGTTGGCGTCGGTGGTGAGATAAAGGCTCTTGCGGATGTCCTCGCCCGAGAGGTCGAGAAACGGTTCAGCGGGCTGCAGGATCGCCGGTTCGGCCAGGGCGTAGCCAGCCTGGGCGAACGACAACAGCAGTGCGTCCGCCCACGCGGCGGATCCGGTCGCACCAGGGGCGGCGGTCACAGTCATCTCGAAGTCCAAATCCCCGAAAACGGGCTCATCCAGCTGGAAAAAAGCTCTTCTCGCGAGCCGGCGCAGCCCCTTAGCATGGCTTGGGTGGGGTTTCGACCAAGATCGGCCAAGGGCCTTAATACAAATGAATGCAAGTGCCTTAACAAGCGGCCAAACCAACTGGTTAACGGGTGGAACTTACCCGCCTACGCCGCCGGCGGTCCAGTCGCCGAGCGCTGCCTGCACCAGGGCAAGCGCCGCCACTCCCGCGGTGTCGGCGCGCAGAATTCTCGGCCCCAGCGAAAGCCGCAAGGTTCGCGGTTGCCGCAGCAGGACGGCGCGCTCTTCCTCGGCAAATCCGCCTTCGGGCCCGATCAGCACATCGATCCCGTCCGCGGCGGTTTGCCCGGCCCGCAGCGCCTGCAGCGGATTTATCACGTGGGCCTCCTCGTCGCAGAAGACCAGCAGGCGCCGTTCCTTGCGCCTGCTCAGATAGCGATCGAGCGGCACCGGATCTGCGACATCGGCGATGCTCAGGATGCCACATTGCTCGGCCGCTTCAATGACGTTGGCCCGCATTCGTTCGCCGTTAACCCGCGAGACCTGGGTAAAACGAGTCAGCACCGGCTGCAGTGAGGAAACGCCCAGTTCGACCGCCTTCTGCACCATGTAGTCGAGACGGGCGTGTTTCAGCGGCGCGAAGACATAAGCGAGATCGGGCAACTGGTCCTGCGGCCGGGTCCGAGCCATGATCTTGAGACCGTCGGGCCGTTTGCGCCCCGAGATCGAAGCCTGCCATTCGCCGTCGCGTCCATTGAACACCAGAATGGTTTCGCCCGCGGACAGCCGCAGCACGTTGCCGAGATAATTGCTCTGGTCACGCGCCAATGTGATGGTCTCGCCCGCTGCCAGGGCGGCGTCGACAAAAAGCCGAGGCTTGCGAAAATCGAGTTGGGGCATTGTCAATGTTCCGATCCGCGCCCTTTTAGCCCAAAGGATGAGAATTTGTGTCATTATCAGCCAACAAGCGCAGCTCAACGCCGCGCTGCCGCCAAATTCCACGGGTTGTTAAGGACTGGCAGCAATCGTAAAATGCCCTATCGGAGTCGCCCTTCTATCGGGAAGACGCTAGGGGCCATTGGACCTTGCCTGAGGAATAGCTTTGATGATCCGCCGCCTGATCGCGCCACTCGCCATGGCCATCGTTGCGCTCCACGCCGGCCGGGGCTTTGCGCAAGGTGCATTCCCGGCGCCACTCCCCGGTGCGGCCCCGGCACCCTCATTTGGCACCACGTCCGTGATGGCCGGTGCGACGCCATTCTTGAGCTCGCCTTTGGCGGCGCCGGCGACCCAGGCAGACCCCGCTGACGATTGCATGAAGGAATTCCTTCCGCTGCGCCAAGAGGCGGAGACACGCGGCAAGCTGATCAAGGCTGCCAGCGACCGCCATGCGCCCCCGGATGAAGCCTGCAAGCTGATCGGGAATTTCAGTCAGTCCGAAATCAAGATGATCAAATACGTCGAGGGCCATTCCGAGAAATGCGGGATTCCACCGCAGATCTCGGATCAGTTGAAGAGCGGGCACAAGAACACCGAGGCCATGCTGCAGAAGGTCTGTTCCGTTGCGCAGCAAATGCAAAAGCAGAGACCCGCAGGTCCTCGCTTGAGCGAGGTTCTGGGCTCGGCTCCGGCGACAGCTCTGGGACCGGCCGGTCCGTTGGGGGATTGGTTATGGTGGAAAAAGCTTTGATGATCCGTCGCCTGATCGCGCCACTCGCCGTGGCCATCGTTGCGCTTCACACCGGCCAGGGCTTTGGGCAAGGTGCATTCCCGGCGCCGCTGCCTGGCCAAACCGGTGCGGCGAACGCCTCGCCATTTCCGCCGGTCAACGGTGCCGCGCCGGCGCCTTCCTTTGGGGCGGCGCCTTCGCCCGGTGCGTTTCCACCTGCCGGTGCGACGCCGTTCACGAACTCGCCTATGGCAGCGCCCCCGACGCAAGCCGGGGCCGACGATTGCATGAAGGAGTTTCTTCCGCTGCGCGAGGAGGCGGAGAAGCGCGGCAAGCTGATCAAGGTGGCCAGCGATCGGCATGCGGCCCCGGATGAGGCTTGCAAGCTGATCGCAAATTTCAGTCAATCCGAACTCAAGATGATCAAATACGTCGAGGGTCATTCCGCGAAATGCGGGATTCCGCCGCAAGTCGCCGATCAGCTGAAGAAGGGCCATAAGAACACCGAGACCATGCAGCAAAAGGTCTGCGGGGTGGCGCAGCAAATGCAAAAGCAGGGACCCGCAGGTCCGAGCCTGAGCGATGTGCTGGGTTCTGCGACGGCGCTTCCGGAGGCTACCGCCGCCAAGAAGGGCGGTACTTTCGATACGTTGAGCGGCAACGCGCTGCAGCAGCGATGACCGCCGCCTCCGATCTGAGCGAGGCTCGGAAACAGGACGCTGGGCCCAGATGAACGAGGCTGCGGCCCGCGTTGCGGACGCGACCGGCAACTGGGTCGATACGTTCGCGCCGCCATGGTCGCGGCCCTACTTGCGGCTCGCCCGCCTCGACCGGCCGATCGGCTCCTGGCTATTGCTGATGCCATGCTGGTGGTCGGCCGCGCTCGCCGCCGCCATCTCTCACAACATCGGCCGATTGCCCCTCGTCGTGGCGCTGTTCTTCGTTGGCGCCTTTGCCATGCGCGGCGCCGGCTGCACCTGGAATGACATCACCGATCGCGATCTCGACGCCAAGGTGGAGCGCACGCGGTCGCGGCCGATACCCGCGGGGCAGGTGAGCGTGCCGCAAGCGGCGGCGTTTCTGGTCGTGCAGGCATTGATCGGGCTTGTGGTGCTGCTGCAATTCAATCGCTTTGCGGTGGCGACCGGCATCGCCTCGCTCGCCATTGTCGCGGTCTATCCCTTCATGAAGCGCATCACCTGGTGGCCGCAGGTCGTGCTGGGTTTGGCCTTCTCGTGGGGCGCGCTGATGGGTTTTGCCGTCACGCTCGGGCGGATCGATGCGACGGCGCTTTTGCTCTACGGCGGTTCGATTGCGTGGGTGATCGGCTACGACACCATTTATGCGCATCAGGACGCCGAAGACGACGCGCTGATCGGAGTAAAATCGACCGCGCGCCTGTTCGGCGCACACACCCATCAGGCGCTGATGGTGTTCTATGCCCTTGCGGTGGTCTTGATCGGCGTGGCGATGGGGCTTGCCGGCGCTGGCTTGGCGGCGTGGATCGGACTTGCGGCGTTCGCGGCGCATCTCGTCTGGCAAATTGCGCGGCTGAAGATCGGCGATCCCGCGCTATGCCTGCGTGTCTTCAAATCCAACCGCGATGCGGGGCTGTTGTTATTTGCGGGGCTATTGATGGATGCGGTGATGCGGGCGAGTAGCGGGTAGTGGTGCTACTCAATTTCTGGCGATGATTTCGCGTTCGCCTCGATGCACATTGGCAGAATTCAGCGGGCCGCCGCCGCGCCGCCGCATCAGGAATCTCGGACGCCGCGTCCGGATCGCGTTGTGCCGCCGCCGCCGCTGCGCCGGCTCGCGCGCTTTGTCTTCCAGCAATTGCGGGAGCGCAAAGATGTCGCTCCAGATTTGCCAGGCCGCCGAAATCTCGTTGCGGTCGGAACTCACGCCCAGAGGGATTGTCAGTGACGGATCGCGGTGAACCAAAACGAGCATCTGGGCACCGTCGATGCCGCGCAACGCGATGCCGCGGAAATCGCTGACGCGAAGGTTGATGGCCATCCGCATGCCCTGGATGGCACGCCGCAGCACGACACGTTCGCGGTGAATTTCTATTCGACGCACGCCGCCGTCTGCGCGGACGTCTTGCGCATCGAAGCTTAAGGGCAGAGAGAGAGGGTCGAGCCGCAAGGCACGGCTCGACCCGGCGGGATTGATCCCGCTTATTGTTTGACGCCTCACGGCTTCGTCTCCCCGCCGGGATTATGTTCCCGGTCGATAGCAGCGACCTTGCCAGAGCCCCCTCCGAATTGGCTTAAAAAGGCTGGTTAATCCGGCGTCACCGGCCCTGCATCGGTGCGCATGATTGACAAGACCTTGGCTCACATGATTGACGGGAGCTTGCGGTGAACATGAAAATGTTTGGCTTTTGTCGCGTGAAAATGCTTGAAATCCCCATGAATCAGGCACATCTCATGTGGCCAATGATGTGCATTCGAGACATCTCCAATCCTTCTTGAATCCACCCTTCTTCAATCCAAGGGATTTTGTTCGTGATCTCTTCACCATCGACTGCATCGCCGCTTTCGCGCAAAGCCGCCGCCTCCGACTTGTTCGATCAATCTGCCCTGAGCACGCTGGCGCAGCGTCTGGTCGAGGCTGCCAGGCGCGCCGGCGCGGACGCCGCCGACGCGGTGGCGGTTCGCGGCGTGTCGCAGGGCGTGGAGGTGCGCGACGGGCGCGTCGAGGAATCCGAGCGCTCGGAAGGCGATGACGTCGGTCTTCGTGTGCTGGTAGGACAGCGCCAGGCGGTGGTCTCGACCAACGATGTCAGCGGCGATGGCGTCGCAAAACTTGCGGAGCGCGCGGTTGCCATGGCGCGCGTCGCCCCTGACGACAAATATGTCGGTCTTGCCGACCCCTCGCTGCTGGCGCGCGAATTCCCCGATCTCGATCTGCTTGATCCCAACGTGCCAACGACGGCGGAGTTAGAACGCCGCGCCTGCGAAGCCGAAGCGGCAGCGCTCGCCGTCAAGGGCGTGACCAAATCGGGCGGCGCGTCGGCCTCGACCGGAATCGGTGGCATGGTGCTGGTGACGAGCACCGGCTTTCACGGCTCCTATTTGCGCTCGAGTCAAGGTATCTCGGTGACCGCGATCTCGGGCGACGGCACCGCCATGGAACGCGACTACGACTTTAGCTCCGCGCCACATGCCGCCGATCTCGCCTCGCCCGAAAGCGTCGGCCGCACCGCCGGCGAGCGCACGGTCGCGCGTGCCAATCCGCGCAAGGTCGAGACTTGCAAAGTGCCTGTCGTGTTCGACCCCCGCGTGTCCGGCTCGCTGGTCGGTCACCTGGCCGGCGCGATCAATGGCGCCTCGATCGCGCGCAAGACCTCATTCCTGAAGGATCGTCTCGGCGAGCAGCTGTTTGCCAAGAATATCCGTATCATCGACGACCCTGTGCGGGTGCGAGGCCTGCGCTCGCAGCCGTTCGACGCCGAGGGCGTAACGGTCAAAAAGCTCGCGATCGTCGATCAGGGCGTTCTGACATCATGGCTGTTGGATTGTGCGACCGCGCGCGAACTCGGGCTGGCCACGACCGGTCACGCCCATCGCGGGGTATCGTCGTCGCCCTCGCCGGGATCGTATAACCTCCATCTCGAGCCCGGCGAGCCTACGCCCGCCGGGCTGATGTCCGATATCCACCAGGGATTCTACGTTACCGACCTGATCGGTTCCGGCGTCAATGGCGTGACTGGCGACTATAGCCGCGGGGCGTCGGGTTTCTGGATCGAGAACGGCAAGATCACCTATCCGGTGAGCGAGGTGACGATCGCGGGTCACCTGCTCGAAATCTTCAAATCGCTGGTGCCGGCCAACGATCTGACGTTCCGTTATGGCGTCAATGCGCCGACGCTGCGGATCGAAGGATTGACGCTTGGCGGACGCTAGTGCCGCCGCGGGCAATGTTCTGACGCGCGACGCCGCCTTGCTGAAGGAGACGGTGCGGGAGGCCGGGGCATTGGCGCTTTCGCTGTTCCGGACCGAATTGAAAAACTGGACCAAGGGCGCCTCGTCGCCGGTGTCCGAAGCCGACATCGCCGTCAACGACCTGATCGCCGGCAGGCTGCGATCCGCCACGCCCGACCATGGCTGGCTGTCGGAGGAAAGCGCCGACGATGATGCGCGACTCGGCAAGCACCTGGTCTGGATTGTCGATCCGATCGACGGCACTCGCGGCTATCTCGCCGGCCGCGAAGATTGGTGCGTAAGCGTGGCGCTGGTTGAGGACACCCGGCCAGTGTTGGCGGCAGTGTTCGCGCCGGCGAGCGATGAATTCTTCTTCGCGGCACGTGGCCGCGGCGCGTTGCTCAACGGCGTGCCTATAAAAGCAACATCCGGCACGGCGCTCGACTTTTCTCGCATTGCCGGTCCGAAGCCGCTGGTCCAACGGCTTAGCAGCTTATCGGGTGAAATCAGCCTCCATCCCCGCATCGGATCGCTGGCGCTTCGGCTGTGCCGGGTCGCACAAGGAACGCTCGATGTGGCCTTTGCCGGCGGTCAAAGTCGCGACTGGGACCTTGCCGCGGCCAATTTGATCGTGCAGGAAGCGAATGGTAACATGACCGCGCTTTCGGGGGATACCATCCTGTATAATCGCCGCGAGGTGACGCACGGGGTGCTGGTGGCAGCGGGACGCGATCGTCATGCAAGCATTGTCGAGCATTTTCGAACCCGCCCCTTGCCCTGAGCGCCCTCTGAGCGTGCCGAAAATTCCGCTCGATGCGGCCCGCGCGAGATAGAGAGATCATGCCAGCTAGCGCTCCCCAGCAATTGCTTCATCTGGTCATCGGAGGCGAATTGACCGACCTGGAGCACACGACCTTCAAGGATCTCTCTCAGGTAGAAATCGTCGGCCTGTTCCCGAATTACGCGACCGCTTACATCGCCTGGAAGGCCAAGGCACAGCAGACCGTGGACAACGCGCACATGCGGTATTTTATCGTCCATCTCCATCGGCTGCTCGATCCAGGTCAAGGCACGCCGGGTCAAGACGCGAAGCCTGTCCATTGAAAAAGCTGATCCGCAATGTGCTGCGCAGCAGCTGGTTCCAGCGCGCTGTGGGGTCTCTCACGGCCGAGTTTCTGCGGTTGGTGTTTCGGACCAACAGGTTCAGTTTCGATCCGCCGGATGTGTATGACATCGTCGAGCCGCAGATGCCGGCCATCTTTGCATTCTGGCATGGCCAGCATTTCTTGACGCCGTTCGTCAAGACCAAGGATATCCATCGCGCCAAGGTGCTGATTTCCCGGCATCGCGACGGCGAATTCAACGCCATCGCCGCCGAGCGGCTTGGGATCGGCACCATTCGCGGCTCCGGGGATCACGGCTCGGCGTTTCACCGCAAGGGCGGCGTCGGCGCATTCAAGGAGATGGTGCGGGCGCTCGAACAAGGTTATAACGTCGCGCTGACCGCCGACGTGCCGAAGCGCTCGCGAATAGCCGGCCTCGGCATCATCATGCTGGCGCGCGAATCCGGGCGGCCGATCATGCCGCTTGCGATGGCGACCAGCCGCTTTTTGCGCCTGAAAAACTGGGACCGCACCACAATCAATCTGCCATTCGGGCGAGGGGCACTGGTGGGAGGCGAAATGATCATGGTTCCACCCGACGCCGGCGCTGAGGCGATGGAAGAACTCCGCGCGCGACTGGAGGCAACGCTGAACGACGCCACCGCTCGCGCCTATGCGCAGGTCGGCCGTCCGGAAAAGGCCGCGCATGGCTAACTCGCTGCCGATGACGCTGCGCTTCTACCAGCGGATGTCGGCTGCGGCCGCGCCGCTGGCACCCGCACTGATCAAGCGGCGGCTCAAACAGGGCAAAGAGGATCCGGCGCGCGTCAGTGAGCGCCGCGGCATGAGCAGGGACGTTCGCCCGCAGGGACCGCTGGTATGGATTCATGGCGCCAGCGTCGGCGAAGTGCTGGCGGGCGCGGCCCTGATCGAAAAGTTGCGCACACTCAATATTCGTATCCTCGTGACCTCGGGCACGGTGACCTCGGCGGCCATCGTCGCCAAACGGTTTCCCGCCGATATCATCCATCAATATGTCCCTTACGATTCGCCGCGTTACGTCGCGCGGTTTCTCGATCACTGGCGGCCGAGCCTGGCGCTGTTCATCGAATCCGATTTGTGGCCGAATCTGATCCTGTCGAGCGCGGCGCGGCGTCTGCCCATGGTGCTGATCAACGGCCGGATGTCGCATCGCTCGTTTCCGCGCTGGCGCAGGGTGAGCGGCACGATCTCGGCGCTGCTTGGGCGGTTCGACGTCTGCCTGGCGCAATCGCGGGTCGATGCGGAGCGCTTTGCCGCGCTCGGCAGCCGCAACGTCGTGATCACCGGCAATCTGAAACTGGATGTTCCGGCACCTCCGGCCGATTTCGCCAAGCTGGAGCGGTTGATGTCGATGACGCGCGGCCGTCCGGTTATCGTGGCGGCCTCGACGCATCCCGGCGAGGAAGCGATTTTGATCGAGGCGCACCGCACGCTTGTCGGATTTTTTCCATCGTTATTGACCGTGGTGGTGCCGCGCCATCCAGGCCGCGGCGAAGCGATCGCCCGCACTATCGCCGCTTCCGGCCTGCATGCGGGCTTGCGCTCGCGCGAGGAGTTGCCGACCCCGGCCACCGACGTCTACGTTGCCGACACCATGGGCGAATTGGGGCTGTTCTATCGGCTGTCGCCGATTGTGTTCATGGGAGGCTCGCTGGTCGAACATGGCGGGCAAAACCCGATTGAAGCGGTTAAGCTCGGCGCCTCGATCGTCCACGGCCCCCACGTGTTCAATTTCAGCGACGTTTACGACGCGCTCGACGGCGCCGGCGGCGCGAAGCGGGCTGAGACGCAAGAGGCGCTGGTGAAGCAGCTTGGCAGGTTGCTGGCCGATCCGGCGGCGCGCAATTTGTCGGTCGCGGCGGCCGAACGAGTGGTCGCGCAGCTCGGCGGCGCACTCGAGCGCACGCTGGCGGCGCTCGAGCCCTATCTGCTGCAATTGCGCCTCGAAATGGGGGTGTCGAATGCATGAGCCGGACTTCTGGTACCGGCCATCATCATGGATGTCGCGACTATTGATGCCGCTCGCCGCCGTCTACGGCGTGATCGCGGGCCAAAGATTGCAACGGCAAGGAATTGACGCCGGCGTTCCCGTGCTTTGCGTCGGCAACTATCATCTCGGCGGCGCCGGCAAGACTCCGATGGTGTTGGCCCTCGTGATGCTGCTGCGCGATCTCGGCGAAACGCCGGTCGTGCTCAGCCGCGGCTACGGCGGACGGTTGCGCGGGCCGCTGATGGTCGATCTCGACCGCCACGCGGCCGCCGAAATCGGCGACGAGCCGCTGATGCTGGCGCGGACGGTGCCGGTGGCGGTCGCCCGCGATCGCATCGATGGCGTCGCATTGGCGCGGTCGCAAGGTGCCACCGTGATCGTGATGGACGACGGCTTCCAGAATCCAGCGATCACCAAGGATGCCTCACTGGTGGTGATCGATTCTCACCGCGGCCTCGGTAATGCCTGCGTGTTTCCCGCCGGCCCCTTGCGCGCACCCTTGCCGCCGCAAATTGCGCGAACCGATGCGTTGGTCGTCATCGGCGACGGCGTCGCGGCAGCGCCGGCTGCGGCTGCCGTCGCGGCGCTGGACAAGCCGGTATTGGCGGCACATCTCAGGGCCGACGACGAGGTGACGGCCATGCTCCGCGGCAAGCGCGTGCTGGCCTTCGCGGGGATCGGCGATCCCCAAAGGTTCTTCAGGACGCTGCGCGCCAACGGGATCGAGGTGGTCCGCGAGCGCGCTTTCGCCGATCATCATCCGTTCTCGGAAGGCGAGATCGAAACCTTGATCATGGAAGCAAAACGCGACGTGTTGACCCTGGTGACGACGGAAAAGGATCTGGCGCGGCTGCGCCCCGCAGGCGAGCTTCCGCATTGGGCGCAAGACATTGTGCCATTCCCGGTGAAGCTTGAGTTCGATAGCGCGGTGAAATTGCGTCGGTTCATATCGGAGCGTCTTTTTCACGCGCGCTTTGGGAAAAGCACGTAAGGGGACGCAGGGTGGGCAAAGGCGCGTCTGCGCCATGCCCACCGTCGATTGAATACGCGCGATGGGATGGTGGGCACGCTTGCGCTTTGCCCACCCTACGAAATTTACGATCTCAGCTCTTCAAGGCCGCCGGAAAATGCCGTTGAAGCACCGCGCTCGGTAGCGCGTAGGCCTCCTGCAGATCGACGCTCCAATATTTCAGCTCGTCGAGCGGTATCCGCGCGCCGGTCACGGCGCAGCGCACATAGGTTCCAGGCGAGATCACGCGGAAATCGCCATCCAAATATTGCAGCTGTGCTTCCCCGTGGCCCGAGGAACCGAACTTGTTCAACACGGTGAAGTTCTCCGAGTGCGCCCGGCGGTTCGACCGGGCCGAATGTCAACAATCGATCTACCATAGATAGGTCGGGCTGTCCGCCCGTCAAACCCACCGATTTGTGATGAATTGCGCTCCCGGCCGCATGCTAGCCTTTCTGCGAAGGGGATCGCTATTTTCGCGGCCCCATCACTAACCCGGCAAATGCAATGCGCTTTCCTGCAGCCATTATTGCTATGGCATTCCTTGCCGTAACCTTTGCCGCGGGGGCGGCGCCGTTGCCCGCTCCGCATCAGGTCGAGATTCCCTCCGGCAGCGGCGTATTGCACGCGCAGCTTTACAAGCCGGATGGCGATGGCCCGTTTCCCGTCGTGATCGCGCTGCATGGATGTGGTGGATTGGCCGGCCATTCCGAACCGGTCCAGCCGCGCTATCGCGATTGGGCCGAGCAACTGCTGAAGCAGGGCGAGGCGGTGTTGTTGCCGGACAGTTATGCTTCGCGTGAAGTCGGCCCGCAATGCCACAACAGGGAACGCCGCATCCTGGCTCGCCGCGAGCGGGTGGTGGACATTCTGGCGGCGCGGCAATGGTTGATGCTGCAGCCGTGGGCCGCGCACGATCGGATCAGCCTGTTGGGCTGGGCCAACGGCGCGAGCGCGCTGTTGTGGGCGGTACGGCCGCAATTATCGTCGCGCCATATCGAGCCGGATTTCCGCGCGGCGATTGCGTTCTATCCGGATTGCCGCATCTCGTCCGGCCTCGGCTGGAGCGCGCGCGTTCCCACCCTGGTCCTGATCGGCGCCAAGGACGACGTCAGCTCGCCGCCGGCCTGCCGCCAGATGGTCGACGGCGCGCAGGGGCGCAGCGCGCTGGCGCGGATCGTGGTTTATCCCAGCGCCTATCACGATTTCGACCGCGCCAACTTGCCCGTCCATGCGATTGGTCCGACAGGTGACGCGACTGATCCTGAAAAGGGTCACCTCGGCACCGACGCGGAAGCCCGCGCCGATTCGCAAAAACGCGTCGCGGAATGGCTGGCGCGGTGAGGTTTCTCACCCTCCAGGGGAGGGTGAGAAGTGCAGTGCGCTAAAACAAACTTCCCTGGCCGACCGGCTTGGCGACGCGTCTGGGCGCGGCTGGCTTAGGCTCGGTCGCATTCTGCTTGGCTGACGTTGGTGTCGTCGTCTGGCTGTCCCCATCCGCCGTGGCGGCGATACGGCCATCGGCGAATTCCACACTAAGCCGCGCCCCGGGGCCGATGCCCGCGGCGGTGCGCACCGCCAGGCCGTCTGCATTGCGCACCAGCGCAAAACCGCGCGCGAGAACGCCGCGATACGACAGCGCGCTGAGCAACTGGCCGCTATGGGTGACCCGCGCCTGGAGCCGCTGGGTTGAGGTAGCGAGCGCGCGCCGTGCGCGTTCCGCCAATCGCAGGATGCGTTCGCGCTCGCGCGCGATGGTCTGGCGCTGGGCCTGCGCGTTCGAGAACTTCGAGGCCTTGAGCCGGATCGCCAGTCCGGCAAAGCGATCTCTGCGATTTCGCAGCAGGCTTCGTGCCGAATGCGCCATCCGTTCGCCGCAGGCGGTCAGGCGATGGTCGGCCTGCGAAAGCTGGCCGCGCAGCACCCGCACGGTCAATCGTGCGCTGGCGCCGGCGAAGCGGCGGAAATGGGCGTGGGTATTGGCCTTCAGGCCGCGGGGCAGGGCGGAGGTCGCGCCATCCAGCCGCTGCCGCGGAATAGCCAATAGCTCGCTTGAACCGGGCAACGCCCGCGCGGCGGCGCGCAACTCGTTGCGGCGCGATTCATGGCCACGCTGCCAGCACAGCATCGTCCGCCGCGCCAGGCCGGCTACCTCGACGAACAATTCGCTGCGCACCGGGACCGCCATCTCGGCGGCGGCCGTTGGCGTCGGCGCGCGCTTGTCGGCGGCGAAGTCGATCAGTGTGATGTCGGTCTCGTGGCCGACGGCCGAGATCAGCGGAATCGCACTTTCTGCGGCGGCGCGGACCACGATCTCTTCGTTGAACGACCAGAGGTCTTCCAGCGAGCCGCCGCCGCGCGCAACGATCAAGAGATCAGGCCGCGGAATCCTCCCACCCTGGGGCAACGCATTGAAGCCGCGGATCGCGGCGGCGATCTGTTCGGCCGAGCCGTCGCCCTGCACCCGCACCGGCCACACCAGCACCCGGCGCGGAAAGCGGTCTTCCAGCCGATGCAGTATGTCGCGGATCACAGCACCCGTCGGCGAGGTGACGACGCCGATCACCTCCGGCAGCCATGGCAATAGCTGCTTGCGCGCCTCGTCGAACAGCCCTTCGGCGGCAAGCTTCTTCTTGCGCTCTTCCATCAGCGCCATCAGCGCGCCGACCCCGGCGGGCTCGAGCGCTTCGATCACGATCTGGTATTTCGACGAGCCGGGATAGGTGGTGAGCTTGCCGGTGGCGATGACCTCAAGCCCCTCCTGCGGCTTGAATCGCATCCGGTAAAGCGCGCTCTTCCAGATCACCGCTTCGATCTTGGCGTTCTCGTCCTTGAGCGCGAAATAGCAATGCCCGGAGGAGTGCGCCCCGCGGAAGCCCGTGATTTCGCCGCGCACCCGGACATGGCCATAGGCATCCTCCACCGTCCTTCGCAGCGCGGAGGACAGTTCGGACACCGTGAACTCCGGTGCATTGATCAAGGCTTCGGTGGCGCTCATCTCGGACATTCGAATCGGGGTTTTTGGGCTCGGGCACAAGGTAGGGCTTTCAACAGAAGGCGCAAATCGGCTCTTGCCATCCAGAATACTCTGTAATATAGAGTAATCTATAGTAAAAAAAGATCCCCTTCCACCAAGGAGCCTGCCGTCATGAGTGCCAAAATAGTGTCAGACGGCCTCAGAGCCGTTGTCTGGGGCCTTGCTGCAACCGGTTTCGCCGGTCTGGTGGTGGGCGCGCTGATCGCCTCGCCGATCCAGCGGCCGCCCGAACTGACCTCCATTTCGACGACCGCGCGGGCGGTCGATCGCAGCACCATGCCCGCGATTGAGCGCTTTCAGGCCCGCGACGGCACCACGCTAGGTTTCCGGCACTACGCCGCCCGCCCGCCCGCGAGCACGCCAATCGCCGTTTTGATCCATGGCTCGTCCGGATCGAGTGTTGCCGTGCACGCGCTGGCCGAGGGGCTCGCCGAGCGCGGCGTCGAAACCTACGCGCCCGATATTCGCGGCCATGGCGCCTCCGGCACGCGCGGCGACGTCGTCTATATCGGCCAGCTCGAGGACGATCTTGCCGATTTTGTCGGGATGATCCGCAAGGCCAGCCCGGCCGCGCCGCTGACCCTGATCGGTCATTCCTCCGGCGGCGGATTTGCACTGCGGATCGCCGGCTCGCCGCTGCAGAACCAGTTCCAGCGCGCGGTACTACTCGCGCCCTATCTCGGTTACGACGCCCCGAGCAGCCGCAACGATGCCGGCGGCTGGGCCAGCCCCGACATTCCGCGATTTATCGGCCTGACGATATTGCACCGTCTTGGAATCCTCTGTTGCGAATCGCTGCCGACCATTGCATTTGCGGTCGCGCCGAATTCAGCCGCGATCCTGGCATCGACCTATTCGTATCGCCTGATGCGCAATTTCGGCGCCTCGCCCGACTACCGAAAGGATCTCGCGGCGGCGACCAAACCGGTCGCGCTGATCTCCGGCGCCGCCGACGAATTGATGTTTCCCGATAAATACAAGGAGGCCGTCGGCGAACGCGCGCAGGTCAGCTTGATCGACGGCGTCAATCATATGGGAATCGTCAGCGACCCGGCGGCCGTATCTGCGATCGCCGATGAGGTGGCAAAAGCAGGGAGCGGCTCATGACCGACATCGACGCCAGGGAAGCCGCCTCCGCATTGTCGGACATCGAATCCATTGTCCAGCGTGTTCGCCAATCAACGATCTACAAGTTCGCCAGCCTGATGCTGATCCTGTGGGGCGCCTTGATCTTTGCCGGCAACATCGCCTGCGAATTCTGGCCGCGGCAGGGCGGCTACATCTGGATCGCCGTGAATATATTGGGTTGCGCGGGCTCGTTGGCGGTCGGCACCTTCGAAAGCCGGCGCGGGCGCGTGCGCCATTTCGACCTCAGGGTGGTCGCGGCCATCGTGCTGTTCTTCGCCTTCGGGATTCTGTGGTCGGTTGGCCTCGGGCATTTTACGCCGCGCCAGCTTGGCGCGTTCTGGCCGACCTATTTCATGATGTTTTACACGGTCGTCGGGTTATGGGTCGGTTTTGCCTTCGTCGCGATTGGATTGGGCGTCACCGTGCTGACGGTGATCGGCTATTTCTTCAGCGGCGACGCCTTCAATCTTTGGATGGCAGTGGCCAATGGCGGCGGACTCATTCTCGGCGGGCTCTGGATGCGCCGGAGCTGATGATGGCCGAGCTCGACGACATCATCCACCAGGCGCTGCGACTGAAGATCATGGCGGCGCTGAACGCGTTGCCAGCGGGTTCAGGACTCGAATTTTCCCGCCTGAAGAAACTGACCGGCGCCACCGACGGCAATCTCGGCGCCCACATCGAGACGCTGTCGAAGGCGGGCTATGTCGGGGTCGACAAGGCCTTTGTCGGCAAGAAGCCGCAGACGACCGTGACCGCCACCGCGGCCGGGCGCGGCGCGTTCGCTCGCCACGTCGCGACCCTGCAGGAAATCATCGCAGGCGCGGCCGGGCAGCATTAGCCGTCATTCCGGGGCGCTCGCAAGCGAGCGAACCCGGAATCTCGAGCTGGGGGGCGCTGGCGCAAGACAAGCTCGAGATTCCGGATCGGCGCTGCCGCGCCGTCCGGAATAACGGCCTTCAAATCTCTTGCGGCGGGAGGGAGTTTTATGCGACCGACGTAAATCCGCGGACCTTCTATTGGCTTTCTGATGCACATTCTTCTGCTCGGTTCCGGCGGCCGCGAACACGCTCTGGCGTGGAAGATCGCGGCCTCGCCGCTGGTGACAAAACTCTGGTGTGCGCCGGGCAATGCCGGCATCGCGCGCGAAGCCGAATGTGTGGCGCTCGACATCGCCGATCATGCTTCGGTGATCGATTTCTGTAAGGACCATTTGATCGAGCTCGTCGTGGTCGGTCCGGAAACACCGCTTGCGGCGGGAATCGTCGATGATCTCACGCGCGCCGGCATCAAGGCGTTCGGGCCGAGCCAACAGGCGGCGCGGCTCGAAGGGTCCAAGGGATTTACAAAGGCACTTTGCACCGAGTTTGGCATTCCGACCGGCGCCTATGGCCGTTTCACCAATGCCGCCGACGCACTGGCCTATGCGCGCCAACAAGGCGCACCGATCGTGGTCAAGGCCGATGGCCTTGCGGCGGGCAAGGGCGTGGTGGTCGCCATGACCATGACGGAAGCCGAAGCGGCCATCGCCATGATGTTCGATGGCGCGTTCGGCGCGGCCGGCGCGGAGGTGGTGATCGAGGAATATCTCAGTGGGCGCGAGATCAGCTTCTTTGCGCTGTGCGACGGCGAGACCGCGATCGCGCTGGCCTCTGCGCAGGACCACAAGCGCGTATTCGATCATGATCAGGGACCCAACACCGGCGGCATGGGCGCCTACTCGCCGACGCCGTTCGTGACGGACAAAATTCATGCCGAGATCATGGCGAAGATCATCCTTCCAACCGTAGCCGGCATGAAGGCGCGCGGCACGCCGTTTCGCGGCATTCTTTATGCGGGCGTCATGCTGACCGCGGATGGGCCAAAACTGTTCGAATATAATGTCCGCTTCGGCGACCCCGAATGCCAGGTGCTGATGCTGCGGATGATGTCGGACATCGTGCCGGCGATGCTGGCCTCCTGCGACGGCCAGTTGAAGAATTTTGACCTGCGCTGGTTTCCTGAACCTGCGCTGACGGTGGTGATGGCGGCCAAGGGTTATCCCGGCGACTACGCCAAGGGGACCCGCATCGAAGGACTGGAGGACGCCGCCAAGGTCGGAGGCGTTGAGATCTTCCACGCCGGCACGATCGCGAAGGACGGCGCCATTCTCGCTAATGGCGGGCGTGTACTGAACGTTTGCGCCTCGGGCAAAACGGTTGCGGAGGCGCAAGCGCGCGCCTATGCAGCGGTCGATCGGATCAAATGGCCGGAAGGCTTTTGCCGCCGCGACATCGGCTGGCAGGCGGTGGAGCGGGAGGGGTAGAGGGGTTGATTTTTGCCGTCTTTGCGAGGCGCGAAGCGACGAAGCAATCCAGTTTGTGGCGCTTTGGATTTCTTCGCAGAGCCTGTCACCGGGCGCGCGTTCGCGCGACCGGTTGGCTGGCAATGGCGATCAAATCAAATCGCCGCCCGCGGCCGCGGCCGTGGTGCCGTGCTCGCGAAACGCCTTGATGACGTTGCGGCCGACCCTCCATTTGTGCACTTCGTCGGGACCATCGACCAGCCGCTGCGAGCGGACCTGGGTGTACCACTTCGCCAGGATGGTATCCTGACTGAAGCCGAGCGCGCCGTGCAACTGGATCGCGGTGTCGATCACATGGTGCACCATATGCGCCAAATACACCTTGGCGATCGAGTTTTCCTGCCGGAGGTCCATGCCCTTTTCCGCCTTGTAGGCGATATGCAGCAGCATCAGCCGCCCGATGTAGAGCTGGCTGGCGCATTCGGCGAGCATAAACTGCACCGCCTGGCGATCGGCGAGCAGCACGCCGAAGGTCGAGCGTTTGGTCACATGCGCCGCCGCCATGTCGAGCGCGCGCTGGGCCTTTGCGATGTTGTGCATGCCATGACGAAGCCTGCCATAGGCGAGGCGGTGCTGGCCCATATTGAAGCCGTTGCCCTCGCCGCCGAGCAGATTGTCGGCCGGCACCTTGAGATCCCTGATCTCGATTTCGGAATGGCCGCCGGCGAGCTTATCGTAATGCGGGCCCTCGATCGCCATGTTCTTGATGTTGCGTTTGATTTTGTAGCCGGGGTTCGGCAGTTCGACGATGAAGGTCGAATACTGCTTATGGCGCGGCGCGTCCGGATCGGTCTTGGCCATCACCAGCGCCATGTCGGCGACACTGGCGGAAGACGAGAACCACTTCTCGCCGTTGAGGATGTAATTCTCGTTGCCGTCCTTCACGGCCGTGGTTTGCATGCCGGTGGCGTCGGCGCCCGCCGCCTTTTCGGTCATCGAGAAGCAGATGCGCTTCTCGCCGTTCAAAAGCGGCTTTAGGAACTTTTCTTTCTGATATTCGGTGCCGTGCGTGAGGATCGTCATCATCGAGGCATCGTCGGGCCCCTGCGTGTTCATCGACAGCGCGCCGAGCATGCTTTCGCCGAGCTCCATCTGCACCAG
>Ga0137403_10001878_pt1 | contig 26147 bp, 21 predicted proteins | sample CZOMad2_1_16fung_FD_122057 | JGI IMG/M metagenome (GOLD analysis project Ga0137403, IMG submission 122057) | Vadose zone soil fungal communities from Angelo Coast Range Reserve, California, USA - CZOMad2_1_16fungal (Hybrid Assembly) | ecosystem: Environmental > Terrestrial > Soil > Vadose zone... | reverse complement strand
GCCCCAGACTCTACCCAACTCAGGTGTAACGCATGTCCTGAAACAACCTGTAACGGATGTCATGAGACCAAACAGCATTGCCGTGCCCGTCCGCGCGCAATCTCTCCCTAAGCCCGCTTCCGCCAGAAAAAATACGCCGGTAATCCCAACCCAAACAACACAATCGCCACCACTAGGTTCTTAAACTGGCTGGGATCCCGCACCGCCGAATAAATCGCATTCGCCACGATTGCCCCCGCCGCCAGCACAAACACAATCGGCGTCCACGGATACCCGGGCACGCGATAGGGAATGGGCTTGTCTCCGGAAGCCCGCCGAATCGGAAAGATTGCCGCTGCTCCCAGCCCGTAAAACACCCACCCAATAAAAATCACTCCGCCAATCAACTGCGCAAAATTTCCCGCGCAAGCCAGCACCGCTGACCACACTCCCAACGCCACAATCGCCGCTGCCGGCGTCTTAAACCGAGGATGCACCTCTCCCAGTTTTTTGAAAAACAAATTGTCATTCGCCATCGCATAAAACACTCGGGGCGCCGTCAAGATCACGCTATTCGCCGCGCTGAACGTCGAGACCAGAATCGTCAGCGCCACCACAATCCCCGCGTTCTTCCCCAGCACTGCCGACACAGCCTGCGCCGCAATCGCATCGCTGTTCGTTGCGAATACTGGTCCAAGCGCGAATAGGTACGCCACGATCGCCAGCAGATACAGCCCCACCAGCGTTAGCGACCCCAGCAAAAACGCCCGCGGAAATGCCTTCTGCGGCTCCACCACTTCTCCTGCGCTGTACGTCCCGAACTGCCAGCCTTCATACGCCCACAACACCGCAATCATTGCCAGCCCGAAGCCCGTCACCAGCGACGACGTATCCTGCGTCGTCCCCACCGCCGAAAGAATCGTCGCCCCCTGCTTCCCCAGCGCAAATAGCACCAGGCTCAGCGCCACAATCACTCCGCCCTTGATCAGCGTCGTCACGTTCTGCATGTCCGAGCTCTTCCGCGTGCCCCACACATTCACGGCAGTGACCACCGCGATCATGGCAACCGCGACGATGGTCTGCGCAAAAGCACTGATGGGGATGATCTCAGCCATGTATCGCGTGAAAGCTCGTGCGAGGGCGGCCACGGACCCGCTGGCAATGACCAGAAACAAGCACCACCCATATAGGAACGCGGAGGCGCGGCCGAAGCCGTCGCGGATGAAGCAGTACAGCCCTCCCGCCTCCGGATTCGCCGCCGCCAACTCCGCATACGTCAGCGCCCCCAGCAGCGACAACCCTCCCCCCACAATCCACACCAGCATCGACCAGCCCACCGACCCATCCAGCTGCCGGAGAATCAATCCTGGCGTCAGAAAGATCCCCGAACCGATCACCGATCCCACAAACAGCAAATACAGGTCGCGCTGCCGCAACGTCCGCACCAGTGAGCTCATATTCCCCTTTTCCCACACAACCGCGGCCGTAGGCCAACCCAACGCAGGGCCAGGCTTTAGCTTGGCAAGCCCGAATCCCTCGACGCTGGCTCACACCGCCACGCATCATATTCGCCCTATCCCCTTGGTCAACAAGAACTTCGAGGTGTTTTCCTCAACAACAGAAAAAACCGAAAAAATCCCTTGACAACAAATACTGTGTATAACATAGTGTACGACATACACTGTATGAGGCACCGTATATGACCAACGACCCTCAACTCTTCGAAAACCTTCGCCTCGAACTTCGCCGCGGCTCCCTCATCCTCGCCGTCTTGGCACAGCTTCGCGGCGAACAGTACGGTTATACCCTCCGCAAAGCCCTCGCCGAACATGGCATGGCCATCGACGAAGGCACTCTCTACCCGCTGCTGCGCCGCCTCGAGACTCAGGGCCTGCTAGTCAGCGAATGGCGCGAAGAAGAAAAGCGTAACAAGCGCTTTTATCGGCTTTCCCCGGACGGAAAACTCATGCTCCAACAGCTTCTCGATGAATGGAAAAGCATCGATTCCTCCCTGCGAGGGATCGTGAAAGGGTAACTCTATGAATCTCCCCGCAAATCAATTGCTCGATCGCTATCTCAAGTCCGTAGCCAGTTTCCTCCCCGCGGACCAGAAGGACGACATTCTCCGCGAGCTAGCCGAGAATCTGCGCTCGCAGATCGAAGAAAGAGAATCCGAACTCGGTCACTCGCTGACCGAACCCGAGCAGGAAGTCATCCTCAAGCAGCACGGCCACCCTCTCGTCGTCGCCAGCCATTACCGTCAGGACCAGCGCTCCGTTTCTTTCGGACGGCGCTTCATCGGTCCTGTGCTCTTTGCGCCCTACGCCAAAGTCCTCTCGTTCAACCTCGGTCTCACTTCGGCCATCATCATCGTGGTTTTCTCCGCGCTCTTCGCCTCCGGCCAACACCTGACGCTTTTCGATTTCTTGTCCGTGCTCCCCTTTCAGTTCCTCATTCAGTTTGGCGTCATCACCGTCATTTTCTCTCTGATGCAGACGCAACTGGACAAGCATCCCGATCGCTGGAGCCCCAGGAATCCATCCGGCTTTGCGTTTTCCTCAAGGATCTATCAACTCGAGCCCCAGCAACCCCAACACGTCTCGCGCCTCGAATCCATTTGCATCATCGTGGCGTCAGCCGTAGGAGTCGTCTGGATCACCGCTGTCCGCCACAATCAGTATCTGATTCTCTTCTCCGCTTCTGGCGCTTTGAGCCTGAGCCCGGTTTGGACGCAAATCTACACCCCGTCCGTCATTCTTGTGTTTGCCAGCATGCTGCGCGCTCTGGTCAACCTTGTGCGGCCGGACTGGACCCGTCTGCGCGATATCGCTCGCATCGCCGTAAACTCCGCCAGCTTGGGCATCATGCTGATCCTGCTCAGAGCCGGAGACTGGATCGTCCTGAAAGATCCCGCCAATGCCACGCCTGGTGCCCACCGCGGCATCGCCATCCTCAATGAGTGGTTCCACTACAGCCTGCTGATCACTGGCCTCATCATCGTCGGCTTCATTGTCGCCAGCGTCTGGCGCTCCATTCGTAACGAAATGCGCCGCCGATCCCACGCTCCCGCGCACAACTCTTGACGGCGCAACGCCCAGACCAATCCCGGGAACGTGAAATCCTTTGGAGAGAAACATGAGCTACACAACGCAGCAGCCCGCGGCACAAGTCCAGCGCACAGCCTCTAGCCAGACTCAATCCGCCCAGGCACTCCCGGTTGGTCGTCAAGCCTTCCTGGCCGGATGGCTCGCCGGAAGCCTGATCGCTCTCGCCTCCGTCTGGCAACTCGGCGCTTTGGGTTTGCTAAGCGACCATTTCCAATCCCTCTGGCCTATGTCGCTCCTGGCATCCGCCGCGGCCAACGTCCTCCGTCTCTATCTGGACCAATCGCCGGCCCTCGAACTCCTTCTAGTTTGGTTCGTGCCCATTTCCCTAGCAGCCGCAGGCGTGGTGTGCGCGGTTCGCCCCAGAGCGCCACGCCTCCACCGGCTGTCCGCCAGGCCGACCTGAAGGCTTCCGGTAGCCAAGTACTATTCTTGTCGTCGCACACGGAAAAACGCTAGGCTAACTCCTTTAGAAGCAACACTTACAGGCAAACACCGCGTTTTAGCCGAAATTGACCGAAGTTGCCCGCCCGCAAGCCTTTTGGAATCAACACTTACAAAAACAAGCGCCGTAACCCCTTTAGAAGCAACACTTACAAAAAAGTGGGGGAGGGGAGGAGGAGGTTAGGATGGCAGCATATTCTGCGAGCCAGCAGTCCGGCTCTTCAAACTTAGTGGACTGAACTTTGCGTCGTGGCGGGCGGCTCTGGCCTGTCCGGCGTCACAAACGGCACCGCCATGAAGCACAGAATCAGCAAGGCGAGGCTCACCGCCGCGCCGAACCGCCGCCAAGTATTAAGCGGGGTACGGTCTTGGATCGGGGCCACCCGCAAGAAATTGATCGCAAACAGGATCGCAGCCCACAGATACCACAGCAGTCTATGATGTTGTACATACCCGAGAACCACCAGAAACGCGGGCAGTCCCCACGAAACAACGCGATGCAGCCGTTCGCTCACCGACCGCAGAATGTGCCCGCCATCGAGCTGTCCTCCAGGCAGCAGATTCAGCGCCGTCGCAAATAGGCCCACCCACGCCGCCCGGCCCACCGGATGCAGCAGCAACTGCCCAACGGCAGCTTCAGGATGCAGCCAGGACGCGATGGCTCGCAGCGCCAGCGGCGCACCGAAAATCACCTCGGCCTGCTTCGGATCGGCGATCCCCGGAACGAACTTCGCATGGGCCACGCCGTAAATCAGCGCGGGAATCGCGAACACAAATCCCATCAGCGGCCCGGAAGCTCCCACATCGAATAGCGCGCGCCGCGTCCGGATTGCCGAGCGAATCAGGATGAACGCGCCAAACGTGCCGATCAGCGAAGGGAAGGGAATGAAAAACGGATAACTCGCGCGAATCCCGTGATGGCGGCAAGCAAAAAAGTGCCCCAGCTCGTGCGCCAGCAGAATCGTCAGTAACGTCACCGCAAATGGAATCCCGGCCGCCAGCCCGGCTGGATTCTTGTAAAACAACGTAAACGCCTTCACCCACTCATCCAGCGAGGCCGCCTGATTATTGGCATACGCCGTAGCAAACTGCGTGCCCGCCGCCAGGCACGTACATAGCGTCAGCAGAAACAATACGCACGCGATCACCAAACTCTTTCGCGAGGGAGCGGGCAGCGCACCAGGCTCGTACAACGGCCCTGGCCAGTACGCCGCAAAGTCCAAGTCGGCTGGGTGGCTTTCTGTCGTCTCTTGTGGGATAGGTGGATTCACGAGGGTAGGTTTAGCTGAAGGTCCCACCCCAGTACACCATACCGCCCAGGGACTGTGCTACTTCGTCCACTCGGATGTGCGAATCAGGAATTAAGGTAGGTGCGTTAGCGACGAATGCGCGAAAGCTCAGGCTTTGGCGGCTTCGGTGTCTTCGATACCTTGCAGTTCTTTGCCTGGCTTGAAGCGGACTACTTTGCCTGGAGGAATGCTGACTTCTTCGCCGGTACGCGGGTTGCGGCCGATGCCGGTCTTGCGGGGACGCACGCTGAACACGCCGAATCGCCGCAGTTCGATGCGCTGGCCCTTGCCCATGGAGGTCTTGAGCGACTCGAACACGGTCTCCACCGCTTGTTCGGCCTTCACGCGGCTCACAGCCACACCTTCTTCCTCAAATTTGCGCAGCACCGCATTCACGATATCCAGCTTTATCACTCGATCCTCCAGCGTGCTTGGCCCGATGCTAGAGGGTGCATAGCCAAGTTGTCAAGACGTGGCGCGTAATCTACACTGTCTTTCTTTCGGCTACAATTTTCTTTCTTCAGCTAGCGCGACCGAGGAGGAGTGGATGTCCGTTAAGCCAGACCACTGGATTCGCCGCATGTCGCTCGAGCACAAAATGATCGAGCCGTTCACGGACCGCCAGGTGCGCGAAGGGGTGATCAGCTACGGCGTATCTTCCTACGGATACGACATCCGGGTGGCCGACGAGTTCCAGATTTTCACCAATGTAAATTCCACGATTGTCGATCCGAAGCATTTCGATCCACGGTCGCTGGTGCCGTTCAAGGGCGATGCGTGCCTGATTCCGCCGAATTCGTTCGCGCTGGCGCGGTCCGTGGAATATTTCCGGATTCCTCGTAACGTCCTGACGATTTGCCTGGGCAAGTCCACGTATGCGCGGTGCGGCATCATCGTGAACGTGACACCCTTCGAGCCGGAGTGGGAAGGCTTTGTAACCCTGGAGATCAGCAACACCACGCCGCTGCCCGCGAAGATCTATGCCAATGAAGGATTGTGCCAGGTGCTTTTCTTCGAGTCCGACGAAGACTGCGAAATCAGTTACAAGGATAAAAAAGGGAAGTACCAGGCACAGAGCGGGATTGTCTTGCCGCGGCTGTAGCGCTAAGCAAGAACAAGCGCTGGTGAGCAGAATGCGTAACCGCCGGAACGCCGCGCTTGCCGGGCTAAAGCCCGGCGCCTACATCACGCAAAACGACATCACGCGAGGCGCCCGCGCAAAGTACGCGCGGCAGCTACAACGGAGCGAGGTCAGGGCAGAGAGGTGATGGTTGCGAGCGGATAGCCGCGTTCGCGCCAGGCGTCCAAGCCGCCTTGCAGCGGGCGGATGCGGGTGATGCCCTGTTTTCTGAGCAGCAGCGCCACACGGGCGCTGGTGGCTTCGTTTGGTCAAGTGCAATAAAGAATGACGTCGCGGTCGCGCGGCAGTTTGTCATTCCTTTCCTGCAGTTCCTTGGCATCCATGCGGAAAGCGCCGGGAATGGTTTCCGGTTCAGCTTCGAAATCCATGTGGTGGCGCAGATCGACGATGACCAGTTCCTCGCCTGAGTCGATTTTTTCCTTCAATTCCTGCACGCTGATGCGGGAAATCCGCAGGTCGCGCAGGAACTTCTGGCGCGCAGCGAATTTGTAGACGATGTAGCCCACTAGGGCGGCGACGATCAGTACGCCCAGGCCGCCACCAAGCGAGGCAGCGCGTTCGGCGATGTGTTCGATCTGGCCGCTGAAAATGTAGCCGACGCCCAGCGTGCTGCCCGCCCAGATCATCGAACCCAAAGTATCGAAGAGCAGAAAGCGCTCCGGCTTCATGTGAAAGATTCCGGCGAGCGGCGGAGCCACGGTGCTGAGTCCGGGGAAGAATTTGGCTACCAGCAAGGAACGCGCGCCTTGTTTGGAGAAGACGCCTTCGGTACGGCGCACGCAGGAATCGGGCTCAAGAGAAATCTTGCAGAGCAACTGCAAGACCTTGATGCCCTTCAGGCGGCCCATCTGGTACCACACGGAATCGGCGACGACCGCGGCAAAAACGCAGAGAAACAGCGAGCCGAAAAAGCTCAGCTTGCCCACGCCAGCGAGCGCGCCAGCGGCGAGCATCAGCGGCATGGACGGAATGGGCAAGCCAATCTGCTCGGCAAACACCCAGGCGAGCAGAACCACGTAACCGTGGCGTACGAGAAATTCAAGCGTGCTATGCATGTTTCAGGATGGACCCAGTCGCAACTCTACTTACTCTACTTGACGGCGAAAGAAGCAGTATGCCCCCACTGGCCCGCCATCACAAAATCGCCTACCGGCTTGCGTGTCCGGGGAGCTACCTCGCGCTCGCGGAGTTTCTCGGGCAAGGAATCGGGATCGCCCGGATAGCCGAGCGCAAAAGCCGCGATGGGTTCCCAGCCTTCCGGGATGCCCAGAACCTGCCTGGCCTTCTGGTGATCAAAACCGGCCATTTGGTGGACGAAAAGCCGTTGCGCCGTGGCTTCGACCGAGAGCAGAGCCGTAGCCGCGCCGGTGTCGTAGAAGGCGTTGCGATTGGGAGTACCGTTGTCGAAGTGCAGTTTGGAGACGGCAAGGCCGAGCAGAGCGGCGTTGCGGGCCCAGCCGGCGTTGAACTCAACGAGTACGCTGAGTAGTCTATCGAAATTTTCCTCGTCATCGCGCGTGGCGACAACAAAAGCCCAAGGTTGCTGATTGTTGCTTGAGGGTGCCCACCGAGCTGCCTCGAACAGGCTGCGCAGTACCTCCGGCGGAATCGGTTTGTCGCTGAACGCGCGGGGGCTCCAGCGCTGGCGAATGAGTTCGTGAACCGGAGCCTCGGTTGATGCGGGCTTTTGCATGACGAATTCTCTTTTCTGACCGGTGACGCTGATTGGATGACGGAGGACAGGTCGACGATACAACCGCTGAACGATGTCTGTAACCGTGCGTGTAACCGCGCCTGATGAGGATTCCCACCTTTGCCGCAGCGGAACAGGCAGAAGTGCTTGTTCTACTGTGGCGGCGCCGGCAGTCGAGGCGCAGCGGTGAGCGTGTTACTTGGGTTGCTGTTTGACCAGTTCGGCGTCGATGGTGATGTTGACGTTGTCGCTGACGACCACGCCGCCGCCATCCATGGTCTTGTTCCACTTCACTCCAAAGTCTTGGCGGTTGATGGTCGCTGTTGCGTTCAGAGCCACGCGCGTCTTTCCCCACGGATCCTTGATCGGAGGCGTTGGGCCTTCAATATCGAGCGTGACTTCCTTCGTGACGCCGTGCATGGTCAGATCGCCTGTGACTTTGAGCTTGCCGGCGCCGGCCTGCTCAATTTTCTTGGACTTGAAGGTCATCGTTGGGTACTTGGCGACGTCGAAGAAATTCTCGCTCTTCAGATCCTTGTCGCGATCAGGTTCACGGGTGTCGACGGAGGTGGCGTCGATGGTGACGTCAACCGTCGACTTAGTGATGTCCTGGTCGTCCCAGTTGACCGTACCGTTGACCCCATGAAACTCGCCGCGAACCGTCGAAATCATGAGGTGTTTGACGGCGAACTGTGCCGAGGAGTGATGTGAATCAATAACCCACTGCGAAGGCGCGGCCGCTGCCGGAAGCGAAAGCACTGCGGCGGATACCGCGGCGATCAAAGTACGAGATAGTCTGAGGCCCATGCTTGCTCTCTCCTTTTTCCTTCCGTGACTTTCTTCCTTAGCTTTCATCTCTAACGTCCTTCTTTTACTTTCTTACGAGTACTTCCCCAACGAAACTCTTATTTCTGTCACTTTCTCCCGCCACTTCATTTCTTCTGACCGCATTCCCCGTCCATCGGCCTAAGCTCCTCAAGCAATTCCGCAAGCAGCTTTAGACGCGCGGCCGAAATGTGACGGAACTGCCGCTTGTGCAGCTCACGCACGGGCTGATCCAGGGCTTTCAGAATCCCCAAACCTTTTTTGGTGATGCGCGTCTTAACCACGCGGCGATCATCGGTCTGACGCTCACGGGTGATCAAATCGCTCTTCGCCATGCGATCGAGAAGGCGTGTGATGTCCGGGTCATGCGAAATCATGCGGTCGCCGATGCCTCGACAGGGGAGGCCCCCCGGCTCGGCCCCGCGAAGAATCCGCAGCACATTGTATTGGGCGCCGGTGAGAGCGGCAGACTTGAGGAGTTGCTCGGCCTGCAAGCCGAAAGCGTCAGCGATTTTCAGCAGGGCCACGAAGATGTTGGCTTCGGGAGAAGGGGTGCGCGGATTGGGATTCATCGATGCCACAGCTTGAATATAGTCGTTATAACGATGATTGTCAAGAGGAAAACAAGCGGCGTCGGCCTGCTTGCTCGGAATGACAGTCCTCGACCAACTCATCGTCGACGCGAGGGACCAAGTCGACGCGAGGGACCAAAAGCGCAGCGCGGAAAGCTAGGATTTGCGCAGGGGGCGGAGCTGGATTTCGCTGATGAAGCTTTGTTTGCTTTGGGTTAGGAGCGTGGCTACGGCGTGGGCAATATCTTCAGGGACCAACGCTTTAGAAGGATCCTTAACGTGAGGGCCGAATTCGGTGGCCACGCTGCCGGGCAGTATAGAGCTGACGCGGATGCCGAAGTCGCGGAGATCTTCGGCCATGCAGGCAGTCAAACCCTGAAGGCCCCATTTGGAAGCGCAGTAGATGGCTCCGCCGGGAAAGGCGTTGCGGCCGGCGAGGGAACTGATGTTAACGATGTCACCGGAGTTCTGGCGAATCATGCCGGGGATTACGGCGCGAGAGACGAGAAAGACGCTTTTGAGATTGGTGGCGAGAACTTGATCGAATTCTTGTTCGGTTCGTTGTTGGACGGGGCCGAAGATGCCCACGCCAGCGTTGTTGACGAGGATGGAGATCGGACCGAGAGCGCCTTCGGTTTTGGCGACGAGTTCGGCGATATCCGCGGAGCGGGTTACATCGGCGAGTTGCGAGTAAACGCGAGCGGACGCCTTTTCGATCTCGCGATGAGCGGCGTCGAGGGCTGATTTGTCGCGTCCGCAGACAGCGACCGCGGCGCCCATCCTGGCGAGGCGAAGAGCGATGGCGCGGCCAATACCGCGACTCGCCCCGGTTACGAGAGCGACTTTGCCAGCGAGAGGAGCAGCGAGGTGGGTGGAGGAGTGAGGCTGCTTATTCGATTTGGTTGTCTTGGGCATCAGAGGGGCATCCAGAATTCTTCCGGTATTTTTCGCATGCGGGCCACTTTTTTCGTGCCACAATCATCGTATCATCAGAGCACCGCAGCCCCCGCAGGCCCGACTGGGCACCACTGGTGCAGTGAGAATGAATGGAACCGGCCCAACAGCCTGACAGAGACGATTGTGTGCCAAGTTTCAACCGGCAACGTAGGATAACGTCTTGCGGATGCACAGCAGGTTTCCCTATAATCCCAAGGTTTTCCGGTTTAATAGAAATCTTAGCCAGGCTGTAGCCGGATGGTCATACTCGAAGTCTATCTTCGAAGGTTCAGCGAGGAGAGTGGAATGAATCGAACACGGAGCGCGGCAAGCCTCGCGATATTCGCGGCGCTGTGCCTGAGTCTTGGCAGTACAGCACGGGCACAGACACAACCGGCGGCGCAGTCGGCTCCGGCCGCCGGGCAGGAAGCGGGAGCGCAAGGCAAGCAGCCGTATACGATGGCGGAGTACAACTCGTATCAGGCTTGCGCGAACGACAAGAATCCGGCCTCGCAAGTGAAGTGTTTCGACGATTTCGTTTCAAAGTATCCGAGTTCCGCGCTGCTGATTTACATCTATCCGCAATACGTCGCTTCGTACATGCAGGCGAAGGACTATAAGAAGGCCATGGAGGCCGCGGATAAGGTAGTTGGACTGGGCGACAAAGTGGACGCGGCGACCAAGTACAGCGCGCTGTATCAACGGGCGCTGGCGTACAACGCGTTGCTAACCGATCCAGCGTCGGCGAAGGCTGCCGGGGCTGACGCCGGCACGGCCAAGGGTGCGATGGACGCGGCGGTGCAGGCTTTGAAGTCTCTGGAAGAAGTGAAAAAGCCGGAGAACATGACGGATGACCAGTTCTCGAAGCAGAAGGAGACCATCAAGACCTTCTTAAACGGGATTGGCGCGCAATCGGCGGTCATCCAGAAGGACTACCCGAAAGCGATCGAGTTCTATAAGGCGGTGCTGGCGATCAATCCGGACGACGTAGTGACCAACTACCGGCTGGGTCAGGCGTACCTGGCGCTGCAACCCCCACAACCGATGGAGGCATTCTGGTACGTAGCGAAGGGCGCAGCGTCCAAAGCAGCCACGCAGCAGCAAAAGAAGCAACTGACGGATTACTTGCGCAAGCTGATCGCGAATTACCAGCAAGCGACCTGCGACAACCTGACCGATGCGGAGCTGAACGAATTGTTGCAACTGGCAGCGAGTTCGCCAACGCGTCCGGATACTTACAAACTCGCGAGCGTGGAAGACTTGAACAACGCGCGCAAGGACATGACCATTGCTTCGGTGATCGCGGACCTGAAGGCGGGCGGGGATAAGGCCAAGGTAACCTGGCTGTCAGCTTGCGGACTGGAGTTCCCTGAAGTTCCTGGCAAAGTGCTGGAAGTGACGCCTGGAGCGGATGCGGTGGTCTTTAAGGTGGCGTTCGTGACCAGCGAAGACGAATTCAACGCGGCGACAACTCCGAACATGGAAGTGAAAGCGATCGGCCAACCGGAGTCGGCACGCGTGGAGAAAGACAGCGCGTTCCACTTTACAGCCACGCTGACGACTTACGATCCGGACCCCGCCTTCATGCTGCATTGGGACAAGGGCAAGGTGAAAGCGGAAGATATTCCGGCGGACAAGGAAAAGAAGGCGCCGCCCAAGAAGACGCCCGCGCGGCGTCCGCCAGCGAAGAAACCTCCTGCTGGAAAGTAACTGTAAGTAAGGACGAATTGTGCAGGCGGCTCTTGCCGGTAGTTCGGTTAGAGCCGTTTGTGTTTTTGGGGCGCCCTGTCGGAGTGCCAATTGAAAAAAATTAGCGGCGGTGGCCCTACTGGATTCGGTGCCGACTTGCTTGGTTAGCCGCGGCGGTGGCCATTGTGATCCAGCTTATATTCGCCGACCTTGCGGCTGAGGGTGTTGCGGTGAATGCCCAGAAGCTTGGCGGCTTTGGACTGGTTGCCTTCGGTACGGTCCAGAGCGCGCTTGATGAATTTTTTCTCGAAGTCTTCGACGGCTTCGTCGAACAGAATTCCACCTTCGATCATCTTTGCGATGAGACCTTCCAATTGATCTTTCACGACGACACGCTCCGCTGCTTTCGTTCTGTACGAGTCCGCACGATTTCGCACGGGGCCGGGGTGTAAAGCGCCGTTCTAATCAAGTTCGCGGCCAACCAGGATGCGATAGGCTTCCCGGTATTTGGCGCGAGTTGCCGCGACGACGTCGGGCGGCAATTCCGGACCAGGTGGGGTTTTGGGCCAGCGAATGCGTTCGAGGTAATCGCGAACAAACTGTTTGTCGAAAGAGGATTGCGGGCCGCCGGGCCGGTACTGGGCGGCGGGCCAGAAGCGGGAAGAATCCGGCGTGAGGGCTTCGTCAATCCAGATGAGCTCGTCGCCGACGATGCCGAACTCGAATTTGCTGTCAGCGAGAATGATGCCGCGGGGAGCGGCGTAGGCGGAGGCGCGATAGTAGATTTCCAGACTGACTTTGCGGGCGCGCTCGGCTCGATCTCTGCCGACCAGCGCGGCCGCTTCGTCGAAGGAAATGTTTTCATCGTGACCAGTGACAGCTTTGGTTGCGGGAGTGAAAATTGGCTCCGGGAGTTTGGCCGATTCGAGAAGGCCGGCGGGGAGCGGGATGCCGCAGATTTTTCCGGTGGCGCGATAGTCTTTCCAGCCGGAGCCGGAGACGTAGCCACGGACGACGCATTCGATGGCCAGCGGCTTGGTTTTCTTGACGAGCATGGAGCGGCCGGCGAGGTCGCTTTCGTAAACATCGAAGGGCGCGGGGAATTGCGCGGCGCTAATGATGTGATTGGGAGTAATTTCTTTGAGCAGGTCGAACCAGAAGAGTGAAATTTGCGTTAGGACGCGCCCTTTGTCCGGGATGCCGGTGGGCATGACCACGTCGAAGGCGGAGAGGCGATCGGTGGCGACGAGCAGCAGTTTGTCACCAAGGTCGTAGATGTCGCGGACTTTTCCGCGCGCGGCAGGCTCGATGCCGTCGAAATGGGTTTCACGAAGAACGTGCATAGCAGGAGTGGCGTGCACCGGAAAAAAGTTCCCCTGAACAAGTGCCGTGCATTCTAGCGCAGTGCGCAGCCAAGGGGAAGGCGAAGAGGTGGGGAAAAGTTTTTTGAAAGGGACGGGTTTTACTGCTGCGCCGAGAAGAAATTGCGAGATAAGGCGCGGCAGTGCGCGCCCTGCGGGCGAAGATTTCAGGCGGCGGAGGCGGCTTGCCGCTTGGGGATGGGAACTTCGTCGCCTTCCCAGCGCACGCTTACTAGTTTAGAGACGCCGGGCTCTTGCATGGTGACGCCGTAGAGCACGCTGCCGGTTTCCATGGTTTTGCGATTGTGGGTGACCACGATGAATTGTGTCTGGCCGCTCATTTCGCCAATGAGCCGCGTGAAGCGGCCAACGTTGGCTTCGTCGAGCGGAGCGTCGACTTCATCGAGGATGCAGAACGGGCTGGGTTGATAGCGGAAGATGGCGATCAATAGTGCGAGCGCGGTCATGGCTTTTTCGCCGCCGGAGAGCAACAACACGTTTTGCAGGCGTTTGCCTGGAGGTGAGGCCACGATGTCAATGCCGGCGTCGCCGGAGCTATCGAGTTCGGTGAGGCGCATTTCGGCCATGCCGCCGCCGAAAATCGTGTGGAAGGCAGTGGAGAAGTTGGCGTTGATGGCGTTGAAGGCTTGCTCGAATTTTTCCTTGGAGACCAGATCGAGTTCGGCGATGGCCTGCTGGGTGTCGGCGATGGATTGCAACAGGTCGTCGCGCTCGCGGGTCAGGAACGTGAATCGCTGCTCGCACTCGTTGAATTCTTCGAGGGCCATCATGTTGACGGGGCCCATGGAATCGATGCGCTGCTTCATTTCACGGTAGCTGTTTTCGGCGGCGACCAGTTCTTCGCCGGACATGAACGCGGATTCGGTGGCGATCAAGTCTTCGGGCTGCGCGTTGACTTCGGCGATGCAGGTTTCGCGCAGGTGCTCGCGGTCGGAGTCATTCTTGGCGCGTTCGACTTCGGCATGACTGCGCTGCTCGCGAAGTTCGCTGAGCGTTTGCCGGCCGAGGCGGAGATGATCTTCCATCTGCGTGACGCGGGTGCGCCCGGATTCCCATTCGATTTCCAGTTCACGCTGGCGGATTTCGAGGCGAAGTTTTTCGCCGCGCAAGCCTTCGAGCTGCTGGGCTAGTTCCTCGTTGTGTTGGGCGAGTGCGGAGGTCTCGTCGCTGATGGAAAGCGCTTGCTGGCGCAGCGCGGAGTCACGGCGGTCCAGTTCGGCGCGTTCTTCGGCGAGGCGAGTGGCTTGCGATTCGGCGGCGGCCAGGCGTTCATTGAGAGCGGCTAGATCGGCGCGGCCGGCGGCCAGATCGTCTTGCTCGGATTGCGCGGAGTTGCGGAGTTGCGCGAGGTTTTCGACGAGGCGGACGCTTTCGGTTTCGGCTTCGGCCCGGGACGTGGCGGTGGCGGCGTGCAGAGCTTTTGCACGCTCGGCGCGTTGGCGCGCATCTTCGGCTTCGCGGCGGACGCGCGCGAGATCGTTTTGGCAGACGGTTAGTTCGAGGCCGAGGCGGGCCAGATCGCTTTGCGTTTGTTTGTGGCGATGCGTGGCCGAGATGACTTCGCGTTCGGCATCCCGCTGCTTGGCGGTGGTTTCTTCGAGCGATTGCTCGGCGGCGGTCTGTTCGGTTGCAATCGCTTCCAGAGTGGCCTGATGCGTGGCCATCTCGTTTTCTAGGTGCGCCATTTCGGCGTCCAGCGCGCGCAGTTCGCGCTTCATGCCGAGTGGGCCAGCTTCATCCGCCCGGCCGCCGGTGACCATGCGGCCCTGGTAGCAAGTACCTTCGGGCGTGATGAAAGCGTACTGAGAATTATCGCGCGCCAGTCTTTCGGCGGAAGCGGCGCTATCGGTTAGATAAGCGGCGCGGAGTCGCGGAAGGAACTGCTTGGCCGCAGCGCCGAGGGGATCGCGAAATTCAACGAGTTTGTCGAGGCGAGCGACCACGCCATCTTCCGAGCGGAAATGAATGATGGGCTCGTAGTCGTCAAGGCGAAGATTGCGCAGCGAGTCGACGAAGAAGGTGGCGCGCCCGCCGACTTCATCGCGCAACATGGAAACGCCGGCGCGGGCGTGGTCGTAAGTTTCTACGACTACGTACTCGAGTTCGTCGCGGAGATATTGTTCGACAGCGGCTTCGTGCTGTTCTTCGACTTCGGCGTAATCGGCGAGCACGCCTACGGCGCGAAAATCCTTGCCGCCGCCGCGTTCGTTGGCGGCGAAGAGTTTTTGCACGGCGTCCGCGGTGTAAGAGCGGTCGTTCAGGATCTGATTTAGCGTGGAATGGCGCGCGCGAACACCGGCCAGCGAATCGCGCAGAGCATCGGCAAGCTTGGTAGCGGACTCGCGTTGCGTGCGCAGCTCGGCGAGCTTAGCCTGCAATGCCGTCGCGGATTGTTTGAAAGTGTTGAATTGATTGCTGGCAGCTTCGAAATCGTGGGCGGCGCTGTCTGCGTCGTCGCGCACCTTGATGGACGACTCGAGAACTTCGTGTTCGGCGGATTCCAGGCGGCGTAAAGCTTCGTTCTGATGTACCAGCGCTTCTTCGGTTTGCTTCTGTTCGCCGTGCAAACGCAATAGACTTTCACTGGTTTCCGAAGCGGTGCGGCGGAGCGCGTCGATGCGATATTCGGACTGCGCGATTTCGCTGGCACGGGATTGCGCGCGCGCGGAAAGTTCATCGACGTGAGCCGTCAGTGTGACGGACTCGATGCGCAGGCTGGCAACGGCCTCCTGCTGCGCAAGATTGCGATGGTCCCATTCGGCGATGTGCGCGGTGGCTTGCGCGATTTCCGCGCTGACTTGCGTGTTGCGGCCCGTGAGTTCGTCGGTGCGCTGGCGATTGAACGCGATACGGTTCTCGGTGCGATCAACTTCGAGTGTGGTCAGGTTGAGAACGTTTTGATTTTGCCGCAGTTCGGCGTCCAGCTCGTAGATGCGCTGGTTCAGGCGATCGTGCTCGGCTTCCTGCTGCTGAATGTCGGTGGCGTACTGCGTTTCGGCCGCGGTCAGTTCTTCGAGGCTCTTGGCGATGCGTTCGGCTTGAGCGTCGAGTTCGCGGGCTTTTCCGGCGAGCATCTGCCGGACGATGCCGCGCATTTGGTCGCGAATTTCGGAGTAGCGGCGCGCTTTGGCGGCTTGGCGCTTGAGCGAGCCAAGCTGCTTTTCGACTTCGACTACGATGTCGTTGACGCGCGCGAGATTTAGCTTGGAGGATTCGAGCTTGGCCTCAGACAGACGCTTCTTGGTTTTGAATTTCGTGACGCCAGCCGCTTCTTCGATGATGGCTCGGCGCTCCATCGGCTTGGTCGAGAGGATCAGGCCGATGCGGCCCTGCTCGATGATGGCGTAGGAATCCGGGCCCAGGCCGACGCCCATAAACATTTCCTGGATGTCGCGGAGACGGGCTGTCCGACCGTTGATCAGATACTCGCTTTGGCCGGAGCGATACAGGCGGCGGCTGACGACAACTTCGCCGGGTTTGGTGGCTAGGACCGGTTTGTCGCCACCCTTTTTGCGGCGCTTGCCTTTGAGGAACTCGGGCTCGGTCGGTGCAGTCTCATCGGATCGGGATGCGGTTTGCTCGGACGGCGACGGATCGAGCGAAAGAATCTCAGTGGTAAAGCCGGTCGATGTTGCTGATTCGGAGCCGGTTACGAGCGCGGCGGCCAGATCAGTCTGCGAGGAGGCCTCGGCGGCTTCTGCGCCTTCGAGCACGAAGCGGGCGGCTTCGGCCAGTTCGGGGTCTTCCATGGTGATGGTGACCTCGGCGAGGCCCATCGGCGGCCGCTTGATGGTGCCGTTGAAGATGCAGTCGGCCATTCTTTCGGCGCGGAGTGACTTGTGGCTCTGTTCGCCGAGGACCCAGGAGATAGCATCGACGACGTTCGATTTGCCGCAGCCGTTGGGGCCAACGATGCACGTCGTACCCGTACCACTGAACGTGACTACGGTGCGCTCGCAGAAGGACTTAAAGCCAACGATTTCGACTTTACGCAGCTTGAGCAAGATATCCCCTTTTGGTCTGACCCACGCTATCCCTGAAACAAATCCAGCAAGGCAGGGACCGAACGCGCGAAGAGAGACGCCTCAGTATTCCTCGAATGGAGGGTTCTTCGAGCGACATGCGTGCCTGGATCATGACGGCACACACAACGATTGGCAGGTTCTCAGTCAGAGGCCTTGCCGCCTGGCGCGTCGACCGCTTTCGCGGCCGGCTTTTTACGGATGGCGGTACGGGAGGGAAGCGTAGCATGAGAACAAGAGGCTGTAAAGGCTTACGCAACGGATTGTGGGTCGGCCGGCGAAGACACAAGACGCCATTGCACACCGGAAACCGCCAATTAGCTGAAGAAACAGCAATCGACTACTTACTCCGATTGTTATTGTGATAGAGTAACTCGCGCCAGCCCCTCCTGTACCCAGTTGAGTCTCCCCGCCTTGCGCCCAGGCGCTCAGCTCCGTCAGGTCGTAACTTAGACCTCGAATTGGAGAACCTAATGAGAAAAGCAGTGTTGTGGCTGTCTATTGCTGTCGTCTTTTGCGCCTTCTGTGTGAGCGACGCACTCGCGCAGGATTTCAAAAAGCAAGTCATCTATCAGATCGTCACCGACCGTTTCGTGGACGGCGACACCACCAACAACAATCCATCGCAAAGCTCCGGCTTGTTCGATTCCACCAAAACCAACTGGCATCTCTATTGGGGAGGAGACCTGGCCGGGATTCAATCGAAGGTTTCTTATCTGAAGGGCATGGGCATTACCGCGATCTGGATTTCGCCGCCGCTGGACAATCTGAATCTGAACATTGCGGACGGCAGCGGAAATCCGACAGCGTCTTACCACGGATATGGAGCGCGGGATTTCAAGCGAATCGAGGAACATTTCGGCGACACTGGAAACAGTTGGACGGCATTCGACAATCTGACATCGGCGTTGCACACCAACGGGATGAAGATGATCGTCGATTTTGCGCCGAACCACTCGAATCCGAATAACGCCGGGGAATTTGGGTCGCTATACGATAACGGGACGTTCGTGGCGGCCTATAACAACGATCCCAACGGGATCTTTCACCACAACGCGGATATCAGCGACTTCACAGATCGCTATCAGCTGCAATACGACACGCTGGAAGGACTGGCGGACCTGAACCAGGAGAATTCTACCGTTGATGCGTACTTGAAGGCGGCGATGCTGCAATTGCAGTCGCACGGCACTGACGCGTTCCGCATTGATGCGGTGAAGCATGTGACCTGGGGCTGGGAATACAGCATGGCCAACACAGCGTTTTCCTCCGCGCCCAGTTTCTTTTTTGGCGAGTGGTTTCAGGGCATCAACGATCCGCTGTATCACGATTCCTACAAGTTCGCCAACAAGAGCGGGATTACGCTGATCGACTTTCCGATGAACCAGGCAATTCGCGACGTGTTCATCAGCAACAACAATTTTTCCGAAATCGACAATCAGCTTGCGGCCGAAAATTCCAATTTCACGTGGCAGAACGACCTGGTGTCCTTCGTGGACAGCCACGACGTGGCGCGATTTCTGAGCGTGAACAACAACACCAACAGGCTGAACGAGGCGCTGGCCTTCATCCTGACTTCCCGCGGCATTCCCGTGATTTATTACGGCGACGAACAATATCTGCACAACGACACCGGGGGCGGCACGGATCCGTATAACCGCAATCCGATGACCGCGTTCAGCACGACCACCACGCCTTACAAATTCATCAGCTCGCTCGCAGGGTTGCGGCAAAGCAACGACGCACTCGCGTATGGTTCTTCGGCGCAGCGGTGGCTTAACAACGATGTGTACATCTTCGAGCGAAAGTTTTTTAACGATGTGGTGCTGGTGGCGATCAACAAGAGCGATACGGTCGGATACGGAATCACCGGGCTGAATACTTCGCTTCCGGCAGGGACGTATTCCGATTATCTCGCCGGGTTGCTAGGCGGGCTTTCGATTACGGTTTCGACAGGGACCGGCGGCAACAATCCGGTGACTTCGTTCACGCTGCCAGCGCATAGCGTGGCGGTGTGGCAAAAGACGAGCGCAGCGGCGGCTCCGGAAGTTGGATCGATCGGACCGACGCTCGGACAGCCGGGCATGAAAGTGACGATTGCCGGCAAAGGCTTCGGTGCGTCGACGGGTAGCGTAACGCTTGGCACGACGACGGCGACGGTAACGGCGTGGTCAGACACCAGCGTGACGTTCACCGTGCCGAACGTGGCAAATGGCCTCTACAACGTGCAGCTGGCCAACTCCGCGCACACCAACGCCAACACCATCCAGTTCACCGCGCTGACCGCGAAGCTAATCCCGGTGACGTTCACCGTCAACAATGCTTCGCCGACCAGCGTCGGCGATTACATTTTCCTGAGCGGAGCGGGCATCGAACTCGGGAACTGGGGCACAACCTTCGATACAGCCATCGGGCCGATGCTGGCCCCCAATTATCCGAACTGGTTCCTCAACGCATCGATGCCTGCGGGCGCAACGATTCAATTCAAGTTCATCAAAATTGCGTCGGGCGGGACGGTGACGTGGGAAGGCGGAGCCAATCACTCATATACCGTGCCGACGAGCGGCACGGGCTTCGTGACAGTGACCTGGCAACCATAAGCGTCAGCTGAAAGCCAATTGACTGAACGGGGCTGCGCTTCGACACGCGGCCCTTTTTCTTTTCTTATTTGGCGCTGGCGGGCGAAGCCTCCTTCAAGTGTTTGTCGTACCAGGCCAGGATGCGGTTGAGGCGGTCGAGGAGGTGCTTTTCTTCCTGGAAGCCGTGGTTTTCGCGGGGGTAGAGGACTAGTTCGGTTTCTACGCCATAGCGCTTCAAGCCTCGGTAGAGCTCCTGGCTTTGGCCGACGGGGTCGGTGTCGTCATCTTCGCCCTGCAAGATGAGCGTCGGCGTTTTTGCGTTTTTCAGATGCAGAAACGGCGAGCTGTTCAGAAAGCCGGTAGGATTTTCGTAAGGCAGTCCGTAAAACCATTCGTCGTAGGCCGGGCCCTTCTCGGTGCCATATTCCGAAATCAGATTCGAGAGGCCGGCGCCGGAGACCGCGGCTTTGAATTCGTTGGTCTGGGTGATGGCCCACTCGGACATGAATCCGCCGTAGGACCAACCGCCGATACCGAGGCGATTTGGATCAGCAATACCGCGATTGACGAGATCGTGGATGCCGGCCATCACGTCTTTGAAATCGCCGCCGCCCCAATCACCACGATTGCTTTCGATGAATTTCTGGCCATACCCGACCGAGCCGCGAATATTGGGATACCAGACGGCGTAGCCGCGCGCGGCGAGCAGCTGGCCCCAAGTCTCGATGCGGTCTTGCCAGGCCCCGGTGGGCCCACCGTGAATTAGGGCGATCAGCGGGAGTTTAGAGTGGCCGTCATAGTTCGCAGGCTTCAGCAGCGCGGCTTCAATCTCCTGGTCGCCGAACGATTTGTATTTGTAGAACTCTGGAGCGACGAGAGCGAATTGCTTCCAGCCATCGTTGAGATGCGTGAGCTGTTGGGGCGTTCCGGATTGATCCCAGACGTAGAGTTCCTGGGGTTGCGTGCTGGTCTGGCCTGGGAAATAGACGTCGCCGGAAGCGGCGATGGCGATACCCGACGGATTCAGAGCGGGGCTGGAAGCGGGATCTTTGCGCGAGCCATCCGGCGCGTAGCCGACAAATTTGGTGTGGAAACCGTCAGCAGCGATGAGCAGCAGGCCGCGGTCTTTGGTCCAAGCGTAATCGAGAATGGCACGGTCGAGACTTGCACCGGTGAGGTTGCCGACGAGCTTCTCGCCATGGTGGGCGATCATCAGATCGTGCGGAGACGGGCCATCTTCGCGGCAACCGATAAAGGCCATGCGCAGGCCGTCCGGCGCGGCGCGCAAGCGGTGGAAGGGGCCGCGGGGCGCGAGGACTTGCATGAGCGAGCCATCCGAGATGCGAAAGAAGAAAATGCGGTTCGTTTCCTGATCGGACTCCGGATGATCGGTGGCGATGACCATCAGACCGGAGCCGCGGGGATGCCAGATGAGTTCCTCGATGGCCCACTTTGCTTCAGTGACGGCTTTGGCTTCTCCGCTGGCAACCGTGAGGAGCCACAGGCGAGCGCGTTTATCCTCTTTGTCGACGATGCGGGCGTCGTCTTTGTCCTTTTCTTTCTTTTGTTCGTCTTCGGACTTGGCATCGGGAGCGGCGAAAGCGATTTGCTTGCCATCGGGCGACCACGCGAATTGACTCACGCTGCGCTTGCCTTTGCTGAGAGCCGTGGCCTCACCGCCGTCGCTGCGCATGGCGTAAATTTGCTGTTCGGGCTGGTCGGGGCCGCGATTGGAGAGGAACGCGAGCTGTTTGCCGTCGGGCGACCAGCGGGGATGGCTCTCCGATTTTGCGGAATAAGTAAATTGGCGGGCGGAGTTGCTGGACTTCTCGTAGATCCAGATGTGGCGCGAGCGGTGTTCGCCCTTCGCCGGCTCAGTGACGACGAAGGCGAGGCGGTTGCCGTCGGGCGAGAGTTGCAAGTCGGAGATGCCGCGTTGATCGAGCGCGGCTTCGGGAGTGAGCGCCTTGCGCTGATCGGCGGCCTGCCCGAAAGCGGCAAGGCTGCAAAGCAGTGTCACAGCCACTGATGTCAAGGGGAAGCGAATCGGCTGGATGGTTCCCGGCATAAAGACAATGCTCCTGCGGCGAATTGTGCGACGGCACACTTTATGAAGCGACGAGGCATTCGTCAATGGAAAGCGTCTAAACGCAAGCCGGACGCGCGGTTTGTTTTCCACGGGGCCTCGGCTACAATCGGGTGCTTATTTTGTGAGTTGAAAATCGGCTGAGTGACGAGAGATGGCGGAGATACGGCTGCATAACACTTTGAGTGGGAAGGTTGAGGCGTTCGTGCCGCTGCAGGCGGGCGAAGTGAAGATGTACACGTGCGGGCCGACGGTGTACGACTACGCGCATATTGGGAATTACCGGACGTTTGTGTTTCAGGATATTTTGCGGCGGTTTTTGAAGCTGCGCGGATACAAACTGAACCATGTGATGAATCTGACCGACGTGGACGACCGTATCATTACTAAGGCTGCGGCGGCGGGCGTAAGCATCCGCGACTACACCGAAAAATATGTGCAGGCGTTTTTCGAGGACTGCAAGACGCTGAATATCGAGTCGCCGGAGCATTGGATTCGCGCGACCGAGCACATCAGCGAGATGACCAAGCTCATCAAAGAGTTGCAGGACAAGGGCTACACGTATACGAGCGACGGGTCGATTTACTACCGGATTGCCAAGTTTCCGGAGTACGGGAAATTGTCCAAGGTCGACCTGAGCGGGATTCAGGCGGGCGCGCGAGTGGATAACGATCAGTATGAGAAAGAGAGCGCGCGGGACTTTGCGTTGTGGAAAGCGCCGAAGAAAGGCGAGCATTCTTGGGAGACTCCGATTGGAGCGGGACGGCCGGGCTGGCATATCGAATGCTCGGCAATGGCGATGAAGTATTTGGGAGAAACGCTGGACATTCATACCGGCGGGATCGATCTGGCGTTTCCGCATCATGAAAATGAAATCGCGCAGAGCGAAGCGGCGACGGGCAAGCCGTTTTCGCGCTATTGGGTGCATGCGGAGCATTTGCTGGTGGAAGGCGAGAAGATGTCCAAATCGCTGGGCAACTTCTATACGTTGCGCGATTTGATCGCGAAAGGATACAAGCCTTCGGCGCTGCGATTTGCGCTAGCTAGCGTGCCTTATCGCAAGCAGCTGAACTTCACGTTTGATGGATTGCAGCAGGCGACGAATTCGGTGGAGCGGCTACGGAATTTTGCAGACCGATTGAAGGTTGGCAAGTTTCCGGAAGGCAATCAGCCTGGGATGGCCGAGCGCATTGCGACCGGGGCGAAAGAGTTTGACGAGGGATTGTCGGACGATTTGAATACGGCGCGGGGATTGGCGGCGGTTTTTGATTTGGTACGCGAGGCCAACATCGCGATGGACAAGGGCGAGTTTCGGCAGGGCGATGTTGCGGGCGTACAGGAATTTCTGGCGGCGTTCGACAAGATTTTCGCGGTGATGGACGACGACGATGCCGCGAAGATGAAAGCGCTCGGATATGGCGGCGACGGCGGGCCGAGCGATTCCGACATCGAAAAACTGGTGGCTGAACGGCAAGCGGCGCGGCAGCGGAAGGATTTTGGCGAGTCCGATCGCATCCGCAAAGAACTGGCGGAACGTGGTATACTGATTGAAGATAGCAAGGACGGAAGCGTCCGCTGGAAACGCAAATGAAGCCCGCAAAACTCCATCGGAATCCCACAAATTTCTCTCCTGCTGAAGTGCGTCCGAACCTCTACGGCGTAGATTAAGTCCTCCTGATTGGCAGGGCGCGGCCCGCTATGGGTGTGCGCACACAGACCTGCCCTGCGGTTGCCGCTGCTCTTCTATCAACTGCTGATTCGGCCGCCCTAAAGGGACGGCCCATACCCAGCGAAGGCTAGCCGATCTGAAGATCGGCCACTACAGGAGGAAATCGTGATTACCGCAACCGAAACGAAATTGCCCCGGCTGATGACGGCGTTGCCAGGACCCAAGGCCAAGCATGTGGTTCAGCAAGATGCACAATTTATGTCGCCGTCGTATACGCGCGACTATCCGTTGGTGGCCAAGCGCGGGCAAGGCGCGATGGTCGAAGATGTTGACGGCAATTTGTTCCTGGACTTTGCAGCGGGCATCGCTGTTTGTTCGACCGGGCACTGCCATCCGAAAGTGGTTGCCGCGATTCAGAAACAGGCGGCGGAACTGATTCACATGTCCGGCACGGACTTTTATTACCAGAGCATGCCGGAGCTGGCGCGGCGGATTTCCGCGACGGTGCCTGGGAGTGAAGCGAAGAAGACGTTTTTCACCAATTCCGGAACGGAAGCGGTGGAAGGCGCGATCAAGCTGGCCCGCTATGCCACGAAACGCGACAAGATGATCGCGTTTTACGGGTGCTTCCACGGGCGCACCATGGGTTCGCTGTCGCTGACGGCGTCGAAGTCCACGCAACGAAAAGGATTCGGCGGATTGCTGTCCGGCGTCGAGCACATTCCATTTCCTTACGCCTATCGCTGCGAACTGGGACATGGGCCGGAGACGTGCGGCGCGGAAATTCTCGAGCAGCTGGAAGGGCAAACCTTCAAGCGTTTGTTCGATCCGGAGGAAGTGGCGGGAATTATCATCGAACCGATTCAGGGCGAAGGCGGCTACGTACCGGCGCCGAAATTCTTCTTGCAAGAGCTGCAGAGAATCTGCCGTAAGCACGGCATCATGCTAATCGTCGATGAAGTGCAGTCGGGCATGGGGCGCACCGGTAAGTGGTGGGCGCACGAATTTGCCGGCATCGAGCCGGATATTTTGTGCTCGGCAAAAGGCATTGCCAGCGGGATGCCGCTAGGGGCGATCATTGCTCGCGAGAGCGTGATGCGCTGGAAGCCAGGCGCGCACGGAACGACTTTTGGTGGCAATCCGGTGTGCATTGCGGCGGCTTTGGCGACGTTCGAGCTGATCGAAAGCGAGTACCGGCAAAATGCGGCGAACATGGGGGATTATCTGTTCGCGAAACTGGCGGATTGGACCAAGAAGTTCAAGATCGTCGGCGATGTGCGTGGCCGTGGGTTGATGATCGGCGTGGAAATCGTGCGCGATCAGCGAACCAAGGAGAAAGCCGGCGACCTGCGGAATGCGATTGTGGATTTGGCGTTCCACAAGGGATTGCTAGTGCTTGGCGCGGGCGAGAATACCGTTCGGCTTTCGCCTCCGCTTTTGATTGACCGGGAGCAAGCGGACTTTGCAGCACGCACTTTGGAAGAGTGCATTCGCGAGGTAGAGAAAAACGTCTAAAGCAAGAACTTGCAGCGGCTCGGCCCGCCGCTGATCCCGGAAACGAGCCAGGATTCCCGCGGCCGCTAGTTTCTTTCGGCGGCCGCGGGATTTTTGTTTATACTTCGCCAAGCCAAGGGGCTGGAATCATGGCTCTCTTCTCTCGATTGATTTTTCAGCTCGTGCGCTGGAAAGCGCGGCGGGGACTACGCGCGGACGAAGCGCCGTCTTCCGGTGACGAAAAGCTCATCGCCCGGCAAACCGGAATTCGCGGCGAAACGTACGCGTACTGGTATCTGCGGCGGCATGGCTATGTGTTTGTGGCGCGCAACTATTCGCCACGCACCGCAAAAGGTGAGCTGGATCTGGTTGGATACGACGGCGCGACGCTGGCCTTTGTGGAAGTGCGCGCCAGAACGGTGCGCGAGGAATTGACCGCGCTGCCGGAACTGAGCATCACTGAGGAAAAACAGCGCGTGCTGGTGCGCACCGCGAAGCGATTTTTGGCGGAGCGCCACGTCGGCGAATGCCCGATGCGCTTCGATGTGGTGGCGATTGACAATGAGCCGGGGCATCCGCCGGTGGTGCGCTTGCACAAGGATGCGTTTAGCCCGCAAATGTAGGAGAGGCGCCGAGCAGCGCTACGCTCGGGCCCAGACGCGCTACAATACTTAGCGGCAGCACATCCGTTGCGTGTGCCAGTGTTCATTTCAGGAGGAAAGCGTTGCCGGAGTTGAGAAAAGATCCGATCACCGGACGTTGGGTGATTATTTCGACGGAGCGCGGTAAGCGGCCTAACGAATTCCTGCGCGAGAGCGTGGTGGCCACAAGCAACAAGAATTGCCCGTTTTGTCCGGGAAGCGAGGCGAAGACTCCGCCGGAAATTCTAGTATACGGACGCAACGGCAGCGGCCCGAACACACCGGGGTGGAACATCCGTGTGGTGCCCAACAAATTTCCAGCGCTGGGCATCGAAGGCGAACTGGACCGCGAAGGCGTGGGGCTGTTCGACAAAATGAATGGAATCGGCGCGCACGAAGTGATCGTCGAGTCGCCGGAGCACGCGCAAACGCTGGCGACGCTAGGCGAGCGAGCGGTGGAAGACGTGCTGTGGGCCTACCGGGATCGCATGCTGGATTTGAAAAATGATAAGCGCTTCCGCTACGTGTTGATCTTCAAGAACCATGGCGAGGCTGCTGGCGCTTCGCTGGAGCATCCGCATTCGCAGTTGATCGCGCTGCCG
>Ga0137403_10001877_pt1 | contig 26147 bp, 33 predicted proteins | sample CZOMad2_1_16fung_FD_122057 | JGI IMG/M metagenome (GOLD analysis project Ga0137403, IMG submission 122057) | Vadose zone soil fungal communities from Angelo Coast Range Reserve, California, USA - CZOMad2_1_16fungal (Hybrid Assembly) | ecosystem: Environmental > Terrestrial > Soil > Vadose zone... | reverse complement strand
GACCTCGATTCCAAACTCGCTGCCGTCCGCGCCGCTCTCGCCGTCGACACCGGCGAACCCGAGTGGTCCGCCTACAGTGGCGCCCTCGGCCGCAAATTCCTCCGCCTGGACCAATTCCTGAAACCCACCAACGTCAAACCGGAAGAAAACGTGCCCAACCCGAAACTATTTCCGTGACGATAGAGAAATTCGGGAAAAAACCGCACCCCTCCTACGGCGGGAGGCCTGAAAGCAGTAGGTATGCGACACCCGACCACCCGGAGCCGTCCGTGCGACTTTTCTTCCGCCAAGTCACGAACCGCGAAGCATCCAAGCAGGCAGACAACTAGGGTGATCAGTGACCACATCGTTCTGCTGAACCGCAAAACGAATCCGATCGTTGATGTTTTCGCCTTCTAACGCACCACGCTTTTGGGTCCGGTGAGCCGCTAGGGAATGACTTGAAACTGTCGCGCCCACCCATTGAGACCACCCTGTTAATCGGAAGTTAGTGACCGAAACCTCGCCGCTCTCGCCAGGTCCCTTTGTGAGGGTAAATTCGTTGTGTCGAAGGGAGGGGAAGCGTACGATGCCCGAGACAGAGATCCAAAATCGAGAATCCGGAATGAATTTTCGTGATTCTGGCGATCGCCGTAGGAATTCAGGACGATCCTGGGGAGAAGAAGAATGTCTCGATGCCTGTTGCTAATCCTGTTCATGGGTGCGCAGATTGGTACGCTCGCGCGAGCGCAGCTGGTGCCGGACTACAACCCACCGAGATCGAGCTGCTGTCTGGCTGGCACGGCCAAGCACCTTTCGGATCAAATGCAGGACTGGAACCAGCTTGGCCGGTATCACGCCGCGAATGAAAAGCTGAAGAGGCAACCCGCCGACCCCAAGCGAGTCGTGTTCTTGGGGGATTCCATCACGGACCTTTGGAAACTCGAAGAGTCATTTCCCGGCAAGCCCTACGTGAACCGCGGAATCGGAGGTCAAACAACACCGCAGATGCTGGTGCGAATGTTTCCAGACGTGATCGACCTGAAACCGGCAGCCATCGTAATTCTGGCAGGGACGAACGACATTGCACAGAACACAGGTCCTGAAACGGCGACTATGGTTCAGGAAAACTTGATGGCCATGACCGAGCTCGCCCAAAAGCACGGTATCAAGGTAATCCTTTGCGCGGTGACGCCCATCAGCGACTACGCGCTGATGCCGTCGGACTGGGACCCTCCGCCGTCGCCAGAGGCCACTCACCCCAAGCTGATACAGAGCGTCCAGCGTCCACCGGCTCAGATTCTGCAACTAAACATCTGGATAAAAAGTTACGCAGCCAGCGTCGGAGCGGTTTACGCGGATTATTTCTCGGTGGTGGTGGATGGCAGCGGCATGTTAAAGGAAAGCCTCTCCCACGACGGTCTCCATCCAAACCCACAGGGCTACGCCCTGATGGCTCCTGTGGTCGAGGCAGCAATTGAGAAGGCTCTGAAGTAGGGCAAACCCTCTGTCTCTTGCAGAATTTTGTCCCCAAGTCCGTTAGTGCCAAAGCGGAAGAAAAACGTGCCCAACCCAAAGCTGTTTCCGTGATGATGATTGAGTCTAGATGGTTGGTTAGGCAAAGGGAAAAAACCGCACCCCTCCTACGGCGGGAAGCCTGAAAGCCGCAGGTATGCGGCACCCGGCCACCCGAGCCGTCTCAGCCGTTTAAGGATGCGCCGCCCGCGAGTACTTCAGGCGTGAAACCCTTTCAAATGTTCCTAGCGGGCGAATCGGCGTATACTTTCCGAAATCTCGAGGTCAAAGCGGATTCATCAAGGAACATATGCGTGCTCGAATACTTTCGACCCTAGTCGTCTGCCTGCTTGGATGCTTCGCGGTTCGTGACCTGGCGCAAGAAAAATCAGACGTGGCGAGCATTCGTACCCTGGAATCCAAATGGGTGGATGCGTATAAGCAGCGGAAAATCGCCGACGTTGCGGCGCTGCTGGCAGAGGACTACGTCATTACTTTGGAAGACGGCAGCACGTACGGCAAAGTCGGCTTCATCAGCTATAACGCCAGACCATTACGCGTGGATATCGCCGACTTGACGGACGTCAAGATTCACATGCACGAGAACATAGCCGTGGTGACCGCGGGCTATCACGAACGCGGCGAGTTAGGCGGAAAACCTTACGACTATCGCGATCGGCTAACCGACGTGTGGATGAAGATCGGTGGAAAATGGCAACTCATCGCATCGCACTATAGCGTGCCGACGAATCTTTAATTGAATTAATCCGAGGAATTAGGGACAGAGAAGATTTTGTGATATTTGTTTGAAGAGGCTCGTTTTGCTCGCGAGGACTGGAGATTTTCAGAGTAGGGGAAACGTCCCGTCTGGAACGTGTGAAAAAATCGATCCGAGGGATTTGTCGGGTGACCCAAAATGTATCCAGACATCGCAATCGTCGTTTATAAGCGCTCCAAACTATAAATTCTTGAACGCCGATTCCGCCCAAATCGCGAATCTGCATTTTTTAACACGTTCGTGTCCCCCGCGGTCCGATTTCTATTTCTAATTTGCCGCTGTAGGCCACCCGGAGCCGTCTCGGCCTTTTAAGGATGCGCCACTCGCCCATCCGTTAGAGTCGCGGCGGGTTGGACGGAGCGCGCGCGACGATGAGGCCGTAGACGAAATTGCCGGAAGCGAAGCCGGCGCGCATGGCCCGAAAGGCTTTGAGATGGGAGACAATGTTGCTGCCGTATTTGGCGGCGAGTGCCCAAAATGATCTGTTTTTAATGATGCCCAGGCCCAGGTCCCAGGTTTTGGCGCAATTCTTGTTCAGAACTTCGCGGTGCGTGATCTGCAGGCCGTTCGAAATGAGGTATTGCTCATAGTCGTCCATGATTTGCAGTTCACAGAGCATGCCTTTTTCGATGGGCTGGATAAATTTCTTGGTTTCTGCGCTGGTGAGATTTTCCTTCTGGAACCAGTCGATGATCGCGAATGCGCCGCCGGGCTTCAGAAGTCTGCTGGCGGAGACAAAGAAATCTTCAAGGCGCTGATAGTGGGAGATGGATTCCACAGACCAGAGAACGTCGAATTGCTTCTTGAAGTCCATAGCCTCGGCGTCCATCAGCAGGAACTTGACATCGATTCGTTCCCTGGCCGCAGCCGCGGTTGCCATTTCCACCTGTACTGGGGAAATGGTTATGCCCGTGACGGTGGCATTATAGTTTCTCGCTAAGAAAAGACTGCTGCCGCCCATGCCGCAGCCAATGTCAAGAATTTCGGAGCCGTGTTTTATGTCTGCGAGCTGCGCGAGGTGCTCGACGAGCTGAAGCTGGGCCTTTTCCTTTGACTCATCCCCAACAATCCAATAGCCGTGATGCAGATGCTCCCCCCAGAGGGAGGGATAGTAGGGGCTGATGACGTCGTAGAGCTCGATGATTTTATTCTTATTGTTTGAACGGCTCATAGCGGGAGGGCTCCACTCGGGAGCCGTTTCTGGTCTCCGGCCAGAAAACAAATTGGCATTCTAATTGTTGGAACGACTGTAAGCAAATGGCAATCTGCTGATAGAGCGCCTGAAAACCGCAGGGATGCGGCATCCGGCATGCGGCACCCGGCCGTTTATAAAATGTGCACGCGAACAGCCGCGCACAATTGACTTGCCCATGTACCTTCCGCTTATCATTCGGACATGAAATCCCGGTTTATTTTTCGCCCACGTTCGTCGTTAACTGAGAGGAGCATTACCGGATGCCCACTGACTGCAAGAGAATCCAGAAACGGACCCCCGCTACCGTGGCTTTGCAGATCACTAGCGCGAAGCAGCCGTTCATCACGGAATTGGCATTTACTGAAAACTTCAGCTTACACGGGGTCCGGGTTGTAACGGAGCGTGCGTGGAAACCAGGAGAGAGGGTAATTATAAAGTCCTACCACGGCAGCGTCCAATCAGTGGCAAAGGTAATTTACTGTCATCGTTTGGCGGAAGCACGATACGCCATTGGTTTGGAGCTACATTCGGCGGTGGGCACGTGGCTGGACGTTTCGCAGGCACAAACACCAAGGGCGGGAGCGTAGCCCGACACTTCGAGTCGCCTCAGCCTGGTAGGGATGTGCCCCGCGCCAATTCTTGAAGTCCACTGGCGCCAAGCGGAAGTAAACTACCCAACCCAAGGCTGTTTTCGTGACGATGAAATTCGAGAAAGCGAAGCAAAGAGTGGCCCACCTTTGCAGAAAACAAAACAAAATGCAAAGGGTAGGCCATCCGGGGCGGTTCCGTAGTGCTAAGGATGCGCCACCTGCCTTACTGGGTTCAGTTTTCGGTTTGCTCCTGCTCGCCACCGAAGCGCGAACCGCTGGGCGTGCCGCAGGCGTTGACGATTACGTTGTCGCTGGCATCGAGAATCTCGATTGCTGAGGTCGCTGTAAACTCATCGCCGCTTGCTCCGAGTTTCAAGCCAATCTTAGCTCTCTGTGATCCGGTGAAAGCGCCGCTTGCGTCATAGCGGTAGAAGATGAAAGTGAGCGAGTAATCTTGCCAGCCGTGTTCGCGCTGCCAAACTCCGTGGCCGGAGCCACGCAGAGCCGGACTCAGACCGGGCGCACTGGCAAATTCCGACATTGTCCCGCCTTGGTGAAAAGTCCATAGACCTGGAATAGTGCGGATCACGTCGCCTGTTTGACAGTTAACCGTCGTTAGTGCCATTCGCCACACGCCGATGATTGTCCTTTCGTGGTCGTCTGACAGCGCCGACGAGTGTTTATCTGGAAAGTTGTGACTGGAAACGATAGAAACGGTGATCGTCAAAGCCGTAATCACCGCCAACGCGAGGACTAATGTTTGTTTCTTGTGACTCATTTTCTTCTCCTTATTTGAACTGCGGCGGAACAGAGCTACCTGCCTACGGGAATTCCTATTTCTGATGGGTACTCAAACCTTGCAAAAGGTTTTGTTACTCGGCCAATTCGAGGTGAAGCACGGCTGGGCCGAAGGAGGCGGAACTGGGTGGCCGCGGCGTCACTGCGGTGGAGGAGTGCTCATGCGGCAATCCCCAAGGCATGCACAGCCACGACTTTCAGCTGAACGGCGCTAAATGTAAGGAGCGATTATTTCCGCTGAATGGAGAGCAACCGCAAGAGAGTCGGCCCGGAAGGGAGTGCGGGCCGGGCACAATGAACGGGGGGAAGGCTTGGGACCGTGGCTGTCGGGGCCGCATCCTGCCGAGGATTTGCCTCTCGGCGGGCCGTCTGGACTCTTCCAATCTTGGGCGCAGAATCGGATGCGAAAAAATCGTTGGAAGTATCGTCGCACAGGTTGAGCGATTCAGGGATTTCGCTACAAGCTAGACCGAAGGCAAGCGAGAGGACCAGGAGAACGCAGAGTTTTCCAAATCGCATTGGCAATGAGGCGCCTTTTTTAGCCAACCCGGCGTTAGAATTGGTGCGCGATTTACCGTCACAATACTCTGCACAATTCTCTCCGTCAATAGGAACTTGACGACGTAACCGTCGAGTCGTTTGTGAAAATTGGAAGGAGAGTTTTCTTTCCCAGGAACTGTTGCGGTGGGAGATGACGACGGGTGCCCCAGGTTGCGCTTTTCTACCTGGGGGATGTTTTTTTCTATCAAAGTCGCGCACCGCTAACGGGCAAGCAGATGGTTCACTTCGCGGAAAGGAAGTGGAGGATCTCCTGCATCACGCGCTCTCCTTGATCGGTTTGAAAGAGATACTGAGCGTGCGCAGAGCCCGCTAGAATAATCAGTCTTTTTGGTTCGGGAGCTTTCTCGTACTGTGCTTGAATTCCTGGAAGACGTGGTCCATCTCCGCTTGCATCGTCGCGTGCCACGATGAACAGCGTGGAAGACTTAAGCTTTTCGGCCGGGCCGTTCGGCGCTCCTCCAAGGAACACCAGGCGATCGATCTCCCCTGGCTGCGAAGCGATCGAGGCATCGCCCGCGGCTCCCGCCCCCATGCTGCCCCCGACTACCGACACGCTCTTCACCCCCGTTTTTCGCAGATAGCGGACGGCCGCCAGTACATCCAAGTGCAGCGGCGCATCCATCGGGTCGGAGTCGCCTGGACCTCGCGACTTGCCGTAGCCGCGGAAGTCGAGCGCCAGCACGCGAAATCCTGCCGACGCCAGCGTTACAGCCTGCTTCTGCCAGCTTTCCTTGTTGAAGGGTCCCCCGTGCGCCAGCACGACGCCGCGTTCGCCTTTTCCATAGATGTCGGCGTAGACTACGCCTCCGTCCTCGGTCGGAAAGGAGACGTGCTCTTGTGCCGCGGCGAACCGCGTCAATAGAAGAGTCGCCAGGAGCGCTCTGAAGACGAACATCCAGGAATTGTACCGCCACCGGCGATGCGATTTCTTGGCGAACTTCATCGTCGGCGTTATGGCCGCGGAATTTCCAATTGTTTGCAGATGGCTCGCACCGTCCCTTCCTTGATTTCGCGATGGCGCGGGACGCTAGCGATCTTGTTCAATGCAGGGTTGAACCAAATACTGTGGGCGGCACCCTCGCGATACAAAGCGCAACCATGGTGGCGCAGATGGCGTTCCAATTCCGCGAGTTTCATACTTCCGCGATTTCGAACACCTCGCGTACGGCTTGTGGGGAAAGGCCTTTTTCTGCTAGCTCGCGCTGGCACTGCAGCGCGAGTTTGAGGGCGTCCGCAAGATTCGCTTTGGCCTCCTCCATGGTTTCGCCTTGCGAAATCGCGGCAGGAAATTCCTCAATGAAGCACGTATAGCCACCCTCTTTGGCGGGTTCATAAACGGCTGTCAATTTCATGCCTTCAGATTATCACATTCGCACACGGCAGTTGGCTGTCTTGATACAATGATACCTAGGGCCTAAACTTAAACAAATGATTCCGGCGAGCTTCCAAATCCGCGATCTGGCCATCCGCCCCGCTGCGGTGCTTGCGCCCATGGCCGGCGTGACGGACACGCTTTTCCGCCGCGTCATTCGCGGCCTCGGCGGCTGCGGTCTGCTGATGACGGAGTTCACTAGCTCCGAAGGGATCACGCGCAGCGCCAAGAAAACTCTGCGCTATCTATATTTCCAGGAAGACGAGCATCCCATCACTGCGCAGCTTTTCGGCGCCAATCCCGCCGTCATGGCCGAAGCGGCGAAGATGGTGGAAGACCTGGGCTACGATGCTGTGGACATCAATCTGGGGTGCCCCGCCAAAAAAGTTGTGAAGTGCGGCGGCTCCGGCTTGCTCCGCGATCTTCCGCTTCTTGAAGACATTTTCAAATCCGTCCGCGCCGCGGTGAACATTCCGCTGACAATTAAACTGCGCGCGGGATGGGACGAAAACTCCATCGTGGCCGTTGACGTCGCCAAGCTCGCCGAATCCATTGGCGTCGAAGCCGTCGCCGTCCACCCGCGCACGCGCGAGCAAGGCTACAAAGGCGCCGCCGACTGGAGCCTTATCGCCGCCGTCAAGCAGGCCGTCAAAATCCCGGTCATCGGCAATGGCGACATCAACCATCCCGAAGACGCTGCGCGTATGGTCCGCGAAACCGGCTGCGACGCCGTGATGATCGGCCGCGCCGCCGCCACCAATCCCTGGATCTTTTCCCAAATGCGGCAGCACGCCGAAACCGGCCGGTACGACATCCCTGCCGACGAGGAGCGCTACCGTTTACTGATGGGCTACTATAGGCAAATTAATGATGCCCACCTGCCCGATGGTGTAGGCAAAATGAAGCAGTTCGCTTGCTGGTTTACTCATGGCGTGGGGAACGGCAGCGAGCTTCGTAGCATCGTACATGCGGCGCGCACGCCCGCGGAAATCCTCGAAAGTGTCGAACGTTTCTTCGAGGGCCGAGCTGCCGCACACAATAGAATCGAGGACCCAGCCCATGGTCCCGCTCAGCACCTCGGTATCGAGGCAACGCTCGGAACGTAGAATTGCCGTCCGCCTGCCGCTGAAAGTCCGCGGAAAAGACTCCCGCGGATTTGCCTTCGAAGAAGAAACTTCCAGCGAAAATCTCTGCCGTAGCGGCGCCGCTTTCGTCACTCGCTTTGACGTCGCTGTCGGCTCCGATCTCGAAATCCGCATCCCCTTTTCGCAGTACGCCTCGCGCCGCAGCGACGCTGATTTTGCCACTCACGGCCGCGTCGTCCACGTCGCCGATGCCGAGTCCCGAGGCGAAAAACTCGTCGGCGTCCAATTCACTGGCCCGCGGTTCCAACGCGTCTTCCGCTCCGAATCCGCAGCCTAATAAGTTTTTGTTGAGGCACGCACCGCGCCGCGCGCTCATCTGCGCTTTTGTAGTGGCGGGTCTTCATACCCGTTCTTTTTCTTCTTTTTTTGCACCCCTCATTGCCCCAAATAAGTCGCAATAAACCAGCTATTTCCCCACGTATCCTTCACACCCGCCGCGCGGTCGCCATACGGCGCGTTGCGCGGCTCGTCAATCGAAGTCGCTCCCGCTTGCAACGCCCGAGCGTAGGCCGCGTCCGCGTCCGGCACGTAAACATGCAGGTGACAAGGCATCGGCTGGAATTCGCCATGCGCTTCGTCGATTTCCAGCGTGGCGTTGCCGATCCGGATGGTCGCATGGTGGACGATGCCCTCCGGCGATTTGTGCAGGCCGATGCACTCGGCGCCGAAGGCCGTCTCCATGAATGGAATCATCTTGTCCGCCCCGCGCAAGTGCAGGTATGGTTGCACGGAGCGAAGTCCCTCCGGCCCTGGCGTCCATCCACGAGGCTTGGCGATGTACCAATGATTGCCGAAGGGGTCTTTGACGGCGCCCCAGCGATCGCCTGAAGGATGATCGTCGGTCGGTGCGTAAAAGGAGGTTGCGCCGGCTTGCAGCGTACGCGCGTAGGTCGCGTCAGGATCATCCACATAGAGGTGAATCGCCGCGGGCGCGGTGGGATACTGCTCGCTTCCGTCGCTCACCTCAATCGCCCCGTTGCCGATGGCCACTTCCGCGTGCATGATCGAGCCGTCCGGCGCCGGCATCCTCAGCCGCTCGATCCCGTCGAACGAACTCTTCAGGAACTCCAAGAACTGCGCCGCGGGCCGCACAATGATGTACGGGGTGATCGCCGTCAGCCCCGGCCGCTGATAGTGAACCTCTCCGCCGTGCGCCTGCTCCGTCCTTGCTGCCCCTGTTCCCGCTAATGCTTCGCTCATGGTTGCTCTCCTTTGCAAATCGGATTTCAATACTGCTCGAAACTCTTGGCGTGGAAGATTGCGCAATCCTTGCGCAACGAGAGCCAAGGAAGCCAGGTCGCGATCTGGCGCTTCCTCCGGACGCGGCTGCAGCGACACAAGCATCGCCTGCACCACTTCATCAAGTTGCACTGCGAGGGAGCTCTTAGCCACGGCCACCCTCCATCTGCGCCCTCAAATTCTGTATCGCGCGCAACTGCAGTTGCTTGATCGCTCCCTCTGACTTACCGAGGCGTTCCGCTATCTCCCGGATGCTACGCTGTTCCACAAATCGGCCGTACACCACTTGTTTCTGAACCTCTGGAAGTTGTCCCACCAAGCGGAACAACTGGGCTCGGTGTTCAACGGCCCGCAACTCGGAAGCTTGTAGATCGGGCTCGGCAGGAATCTCTGGCGGATCGTCCGGGGAAGGGAATTCCCGCGCGGCGCGTTTGGCCTGGTCGACGATCGCATTGGCCGCAATCCGCAGCAGCCACGCGACAAACGGGACCCCACGCCATTCATAACTCGTCAGGTTTGCCAGCGCTTTATGAAACACTTCCGAAGTCACATCTTCCGCAGTGGTTCTGTTTCGCACCCGGCTCGCCACAAACGCATACACGCGTTCGAAATGCAGCTCGTACAGCGCGTCGAATTTCTTCGGATCTTCCTGCGCTGCCTCAACAAGCTTCCGCTCGTCCGCCGCTTGGCCAGCGACTCCGGGCACACCCTCTGCGTTCTTCTTCGCAGGACCCGCCTTCTGAGGCGGGCCGCTCTTAGAGCGCGAGCCCTTGCGTGCCGGTCGTCGGATAGCCATCTTCGCTCTATCAATATAACTGCCCGCCACGAAAAAGGTTACGCTCACCCTTTGCTGAATGGCGGCCGGCTGCGACTGTTCGGATCGTGCCCTATCGCAGCGTTTCGCCTCCAACCTGAAACGAATTCACGGTCATCAGCACTATAGAATCAGAGTAGGCCTGCATCCAGACGGAATGCAATTTCCAAATACTTTGACGTTTAACTAACTCAGTGCTAAATAGAGCTGCAATCCTCGTGTTGGGCGACTACCAAGTACTCTCGTTCCCGGGCCACGCATTCGAACGCCATCAAGGAGGAACTATGAAGAAATCCGCTCAGCTGATCGCCTTGTTTTGTTTTCTGCTCGGTGTTCCCGCTTCACTGCTTGCTGACCGTGCTCACGACCTCGCCAAACTCGCCGCGGCACAGAAGGCGAACACTGGTTGCAAACCTGCCACGCTCGACACGCAGTCGTGCCATACCACGTTTCCTACCGGCTGCACCGATTCAGCCCACAAGTACGATGCCTACTTGAACTTCCTCAAGAACCAGGTTCCTGGCGCAACCTTGCCTTCCACCTCGGTCCTCGCCGGAACTGATTTCCAAGCTCTGGAGGGGAAGATCCCCAGCGGACTAGGAACCGCCAATCACGCCAAGTCGGCTCCGGCCCTTGCCAATCTGGGCGAAGGCAACATCGTCACCGTTTTCGCTTTTCTCTATTTTGTTGAAGATACCGGCAAAGGCGCGGGCGGCAATCCCTCCACCGGGGAAACCACCAATTGCAAACTTCAGCTTCCGGACAGCTACGACTTCCATATCGGCCTCGGTTTTGACGCCGCGCTGGCAAAAACAATTCTTAAGAAAAAGCCGCAGCCCGTTCAGGGCAAGCCTAAGGCCATGGACAAAACCAGCGTCGTTGCCGAGATGACCCCTCATACGCGTGATCCCAAGTGGACCTTTGCGCGCGTAAATTCCTTGCAAGGCCGGCAGGTCAAAGTTGTCGGGCAACTCATGATCGATAACACCCATTTGAACGTCAAAGATGACTGCGGCTTCCCAGGCGCGACTTCCGCGTGCTGGCGCTCCACCGTTTGGGAAGTCCATCCGGTATCGCAGTTCTACGTTTGCAATCTAAAAGCCGGTTGCGACAAGAACTCCCCCGATACCGCATGGACCAGCCTTGCAGACGTGCCATAAAAAATGTGGTGCTTGACTCTCCGGCAAGAGCAGGCTCAATATCTCGCAGGATTCACGCACTCGCGAGGAGGGACGACATGCGCGTAGTCTTCAGCATCGTTGTCGTGGCCGTCGTCATGTTGTGTTTTCCCGGCCAGACGCATGCGCAAGCTCTTTTCAAGACCGATCCGACCCCGCTCGAAAGGCCCGCGCCGTTAAAGACCTACAAGAGCGGTGACGCCGCGAAAATCTGCGAGGCCATCGGTAAGGCCCTCACGGATAATGGTTTCAAAGTGGCGAATCAGGACTGCGACGCGGGGGAATTTGAAGCCACAAAAAAGACCAACTCCGCCGGCGAATCTGACAAAGTCCTGATCTGGTTGGAGCGCGACTTTGAAAAGCCAAAAGACGCCATCAAGCTCTACTTTCTCTACGGACGCTATGAAACTTTTGCCGGCCACTCCGAGCCTGTCCGCATCGTGACCACCGCGGCAGACGAACTGCAAAATGTCGGCGGGCTCAAGGACGCTCTCACCTCGCTCAAATTATGACGGAGGCTGCCATGGGAATCAGGAAAGTGCGGGCATTTCTGGCCATCATCGTTGTGGGTGTCTTTATGTTGATCACCGGCACCATGGCTATTTATCCGCTGTTCGGCAAGACCAACGTCGCGCTCAATGAGTACGCCGACTTTTTCTCGAAAACCGCCAGCGTGTACACCGGGATAATCGGGGTGATCGTCGGCTACTATTTTGGCCGCGCGGAAGAACCGCCGGCAAAAGACGAGCACAAGCCAAAAGAAAGCTAAATCGCCCTATGGCCCCGCAGCGGGCATTCGCGATTGAAAGGATTGGCAACATTTCGAGGCCGATGTAGGATGAGTGACGTTGCAATAGGAGGACGCGATGGCTAAGAAGAGCAGGTTGGCGCGAGTAGCAGTGCGAATAGGCACAGCGATGGGCAAGGCGGACCGTAAGGCTCATCAAATTGTTAAGGCCGGGAAGCTCGCCAAGGAAGAGTTGGCGGACATCTCGAAGCAAGTGGAAGCTTTGAAGCGCCAATTGCAGACCACCACCAAGCGCTTGAGAAGGGCGCTTAGCTAGAAAGTCGAAATCCGAAACTGGAAACTGGAAATTTGAAAAGAGGGGCAAGATGCCGAGCGGAGAACGCATCGGCAGGAGGAGTTTTAATGCGACTCGTCCGCGCAAGCTTGATGTTCCTGTGTTTTCTGCCACCGGTCATGGCCCAGGTAAAGAGCGACGGGCCCACGGAGGAAAAAGCCCAGAAGACATTCGAGAAAGCTCAGAAGTACTTGCACGAGCGCCACAAGGAAGCGGCGCTGGACGAGTTTAAGAAAGCCGACAAACAGGACGGCGGGCATTGCCTGGCCTGCCAGGGACAGATGATCAAACTAGGCGAGGAACTCGGCGAGTGGAAAACCGCCGAACTCGGCGCCGAGGAAATCACGGCGCAAGCCCAGGGACCGCGGGAAACGGCTCTGGCACACTACGAATTAGCGGTGGTGCTGCTGAGCGAGGGGCTGCAAAGACACAAAGACGATCTTTTTGCGCGCTCTCACGAGGAGATCGGCAAAGCGCTGGCGGCTTTTCCGAATTTTCCAGACGCTTATTTCGCGGATGGCCGAGCGCTTGCGCAGTTGAAGCGCGACGATGAGGCCAAGGCCAGTTTTGAAAAGTATGTAAAGGCCAAGCCCGCGGAAGATCCCAGCCGCCGCCGCGCTTTACGATACATCAGCCGGCCGGAACTCGCGCGCGCCAGAATGGCGCCGGCTTTCTCCATTACCACCATCGATGGGAAACAAATCGCCATGGACGATTTGCAGGGAAAGGTTGTATTGCTTGATTTTTGGGCCACCTGGTGCGTGCCGTGCCGCGAAGCTCTCCCGCATATCCAAAAGGTTGCAAGAAAACTCCAGGGCGAACCGCTGGTGATCCTCAGCGTCAGCCTCGACTCCGATGAGCAAAAATGGAAAGAGTTCATCGTCAAGAATGAAATGACCTGGCCGCAATATCGCGATGGTTCCTTCGCCGGGCCAATCGCAAGGATGTTTAGTGTCAACGCCATACCTCACACCTTTACCATTGACGCCGATGGCGTCCTCCAGGAAGAACACATCGGCGATGCCTCGATTGAAGGCAAACTTAAAAAACTGATCGTCCAAGCCCGCGAACTGCCATCAAGCGACAATCCTTCCAAATGATACGGCACCACTCTCGCGCTTCGCGAAAGTGGTGATTGCACGTGCAAAAAGATCAACTCTCTTGTTCCTCGGCTTTGGCGTCGACGATTTGGGCGTAGGCGTCGTGGCGCGTCAGGCCGCGCTCTTTGGCGGCGAGCTTGAGGGCTTCTTTGCGGTCGAGCTTGGCTTGGCGGATGAGTTCTTCAACGCGGTCGGCCAGGCTTTGCGTGGAATTGGCGTGGGTGCGCGCGTCGGCGGGAGCCTCGGCGCCGATCAAGAGCGTGATTTCGCCGCGCGCGGGGCGTTCCTCGAGGGACGCTGAGAGTTCGGAAAGTTTGCCGCGGCGGAACTCTTCGTGCATCTTGGTCACTTCGCGCGCGATGCAGGCGTCGCGATTGCCGAGCACTTCACGCGCGTCGGCTACACACTCTGCGACACGATGCGGGGCTTCGTAAAGAATAATGGTGCGGTCCTCGATGCGCAGCCGCTCAAGGGCGCGGCGGCGTTCGCCGCTGCGCGCTGGCAAAAAACCGACGAAGAGAAATTCTTCGTTGGGCAAGCCGGAAGCGGAAAGGGAAGCGAGCAGCGCCGACGGGCCGGGAATCGGGACGACAGGAATATGGTGGCGCAAGCAAAGCGTTACCAGGCGATGGCCGGGATCCGACACCAGCGGCATCCCGGCGTCGCTCACCAGCGCGATCTTCGCGCCTTGCTCCAGTGCCACCACCAATTCGGGTGCGCGGGTTAGTTCATTGTGTTCGTGGTAGCTGACTAGTGGTTTGTGAATGTCATAGTGCGTGAGGAGCTTTTGCGTGTGCCGCGTGTCCTCGCAGGCGATTTGATCGACTTCCTTGAGGATACGGATCCCGCGAAGTGTAATGTCCTCGAGATTCCCGATGGGTGTGCCAACAAGATAAAGGCAGCCGCCAGCAGCCGGATTCGCCGCCTCTTCAGGCTTCGGGGGAACACTCTTCGCGCGCATGCCGACGAGTCTAGCACGCGATCGCGTTTGCCATTCGCGCCCCTATGCACATGCGAGTTCCATCTGCTCCGGCTGCGCTTGCGCGCAAGAGCAATGCTATACTTTTAGTTTTGAGCAACCTGTGGGAGGAGCTTCAGTGCCCCTGTACGAGTACAAATGCTTGAAGTGCGCCCGGCACACCGACAAAATCGAGAACGTCGCCGGCCCGCACCTGAAAAAATGCCCCCATTGCGGCGGCAAAGTCGAATCGGTAATCACCGCGCCTTCGATTCAATTCAAAGGCGCAGGCTGGTATGTAACGGACTACGGCGGAAAAAAGCCGGGCGCTAGCTCGAGCGATGGAGAAAAATCGGAGAAGCCGGCCGGGGAAGCAAAAGAATCCGGGAACAAAGATAAAGATTCCGGCAGCAAGGAAACCGCTTCCAAGGACACGAAAGAAAGCAAGGACAAGAAGTCCGCGAAGAAAAGCAACACTTCTGAAAAGTGAAATTCGCTTAGAGCTTGAGAGTCTTCAGGTAGCTGCGAAATGCCCCGCCGAACTCGGGATTCTGCAGGGCGATTTCGACGGTGGCTTTCAGGAATCCGAGTTTGTCGCCCGCGTCGTAAGAAACTCCCTCATAAATGTAGGCCCACAAGCCGTGCTCGCGCGAGAGAATGCGCAGCGCGTCCGTCAGCTGGATTTCGTTGGCGGCGCCGGGTTTGGTGCGCTCCAGACAATCGAAAACCGCGGGCGGCAAGACGTAGCGGCCGGTGATGGCGAGATTCGAAGGGGCGTTTTCCGGCTTCGGTTTTTCCACGAGATCGCGGATGCGCAATAGGCGTTCGCCGAAAGGCGGTTGCGGCGCGGGTTCGCCATCCACGATGCCGTAAAGATTGGTTTTATCTTTGGGGACTTCTTCGACGGCGATAGCGCCGACGCCGGTGGCTTCGTAGACCTCAATCAATTGCTTTGTCGCGGGATGGGGGCCGGGAATCAACACGTCACCCAGCAAAACGGCGAAGGGCTCATCGCCAACAAGATCGCGGGCAACAAGCACGGCGTGGCCAAGGCCCAGCGGTTCCTTCTGCCGCGTGTAGCTGACTTGCACCATGTTGCTGATCCTTCGAACGAGTTCGGCTTGATCGTGCTTCCCTTTCTCTTCCAGAAAATGTTCCAGCGAAGGCGATGAATCGAAGTGGTCTTCGATCGAATTCTTGCCTTTGCCGGTGACGATGATGATGTGCTCGATGCCGGAGGCAACGCACTCTTCAACAACATATTGAATTTGCGGCTTGTCGACGACGGTGAGCATTTCTTTCGGCTGAGCTTTGGTGGCCGGGAGGAAGCGCGTGCCTAGCCCGGCGGCGGGGAGCACCGCTTTGCGTACTTTTTGTCGACTGCTCGCGGCGGTGTCGCTTCGTGCAGAGTTGGGCGTGCTGGAAGAGTTGTTGGTCATAGCCTCAGTTTTTGCACACTCCAAGAGGATGGCCCCATTCTTTGATGCCAATGGCAATCCGTCAATGGAATTTACATTCGAATGGCGCCCGTTGGGTAAGTTGCACCGCCGTGGAACAGGCGCTAACAGGAACCGCGCCCGCGGCTATGCTAGCATTATTTGGTTGCAGGGCAACGTTCGGTAGGGATGGAATACATTGCGAATCCTGGGGATTGAGTCTTCGTGCGATGAGACAGCGGCGGCGGTGGTGGCCGACGGCCGGGAGATTCTGTCCAGCGTGGTCGCTTCGCAGATCGACATTCACCAAAAATATGGCGGCGTAGTGCCGGAGCTGGCGTCGCGCGAGCATTTGCGGCAGATCGTGCCGGTGGTGCGCGAAGCGCTTGCGCAAGCGGGAATGAAGCTGACGGATGTCGATGCGATTGGCGTGACGCAAGGGCCCGGGCTGGTGGGAGCGCTGTTAGTTGGCATCACGTATGGAAAAACGCTGGCGCAGGCGCTGGGGAAACCGCTCGTGCCGGTAAATCATCTTGAGGGGCACGTCCACGCGGTTTTCCTGGAGGCGCACAAGGCGGGGCGGACGGCGAAATTGCCGGCGGTATGCTTGATCGTTTCGGGAGGGCACACCGTTTTGTATGAAGTGACCCCAGCAGATCCCCATGTGCAGGATGCGGGCGCGCGATTGCGCTATCGGAAAATTGGCCAGACGCGCGACGATGCGGCAGGAGAAGCGTACGACAAAGTGGCGAAGCTTCTGGGACTTGGGTATCCGGGAGGGCCGATTCTGGATCGGCTGGCGGCGGTTTCGAATGGCGCCCCCGCGCCGGTGAAATTTGGTCCGACGAAAATGAAGGGCAATCTTTTGGATTTCAGCTTCAGCGGGTTGAAAACAGCGGTGCTCTATCACGTCCGCGAACATCCGGAATATGCGGCGGAGATCGCCACTCGGGAAGCGGCCCTGCAGCGCGGGGAGAGAAAATTTGAGCAGTTGCTGCCGCTATGCTCGCCGAAAACGCTGGCGCTGGTGCGGGAGTTTCAGAACGCGGTGGTGCGCGATTTGGTGGAGCGCACGATGCGCGCCGCGGAAGACTTGAGCGTCGAGAGCGTGCTGGTTTCCGGCGGAGTGGCGGCCAACTCGCAGCTGCGCGCGACGTTTGAAGAGCGATCGAAATCATCCGGCATCGAAGTGTTTTTTCCGAGCCGTGCCCTTTCGACCGATAACGCCGCCATGATTGCAGCCGCGGCGTACTCCCGTTTTAGAAACGGCATTCTCGCCGATGTGACCTTGAACGCCGACCCCAGCCTGACACTCGCTTAGGAAGGGGATTCCGGGTTGCGCCGGGCGGCGTGGGGTATACTTTCGCGGCTATGTCGGAAGCAGGGGCGCGGTTTCAATATTCCAGCGATCAGTCGGTGCTGGTTTACTTCGATTCACCGAACCAGTCAGGCCGGGCTCAAGCCCAGCCTCTACAAAATCCAATTACACTTCAAGCCAATAAGAAGGTCAGGAAGCTGTTACGGCTGCTTGAGCTGGAGCGGGTAGTTGGCGTGCGCAACCTTCATCCGGCGTACTGCTCGTTGCTGGTCAAATTCGATGCACTGAAGTTTTCTCATGAGGAAGTGGAAGGAATATTACGGAGATTTCTGGCACGGCTTGACGAGGTAAAACTTTCGGAACCCCGGCTCGTGGAAATACCGGTTTGCTATGGCGGAGAATTTGGGCCGGATTTGGTGGAGGTGGCTACGCTGCGCGAAATGACGGCGGCGCAGGTGATCGAACTACATTCCTCGGTCGAGTATTTGGTTTATTTTTTGGGCTTTGTCCCGGGATTTGCGTACCTCGGTGAATTGCCAAAGGAATTGGTGACGCCGCGACTGGCGGCGCCGCGGCGGAAGGTGCCGGTGGGCAGCGTTGGTATCGCTGCCAATCACACCGGCGTGTATCCGTTTGCCACGCCGGGGGGATGGCGATTGCTGGGACGTACGCCCATTAAAATGTTCCGGGCTGACCGCGAAGGCTTGAGTCTCCTGGCCATTGGCGATCGTGTGCGATTCACACCGATTGATGCGCAGCGATTTGCCGCGCTGGAGCGGGAATGGGCGTGATTCAGGTTCTCGATCCGGGGCTGTTCACCACCGTGCAAGATCTGGGGCGCGAAGGATTTGGACCGATCGGAGTTTCGCCGTCAGGCGCGGCGGATGCGATTTCGCTGCGGATTGGAAATCGACTGGTGGGCAACGCGGAGGCATCGGCTGGGCTGGAGATGACGCTTCTGGGGGGGACGTTTACGTTCCCAGAAGGGGCGGTGCTGGCTCTGACTGGCTCCGATTTTGGAGCCACCCTGGATGGAGCGCCGGTTGAAATATGGAGTTCGTTTGAAGCGAAACCGGGGCAAACGCTTCGGCTGGGGCCGACGCGTTCGGGGGCGCGATGTTATTTGAGCGTTGGTGGCGGCGTCGAGGTAAAGCCTTTTTTGGGGAGTGCGTCCACGCACATCTTGAGCGGGCTGGGCGGACACGAAGGGAGATCACTGCGGAAGGGCGATGTCCTGAGCATCGGCGCAGCAAGCGGATCGACTCCTGCGCGAAGGCTAGCGACAAGGGTCATGCAAGAATTGAAGCCCAGAAAAACTTTGCGCGTTACGCATGGTCCGCAGAGCGATTGGTTTTCGGAAACGGCCCAGCGAATATTCTATTCGAGCACATATCGAGTGGCGGAGGAGTCGAATCGCATGGGAATTCGTCTGGAGGGCCCGGCGGTTCCGGCGCCGGCAGGCGGTGAGATGATTTCGGAAGGCGTAGCGCTCGGAGCCGTGCAGGTGCCTGAGGGAGGCAAGCCGATTATTCTTTTTGTAGAGCAGCAGACGACCGGCGGGTATCCCAAGATTGCGAACGTGATTTCGGCGGATTTTCATAGCTTAGGGCAATTGCGGCCACGCGACGAGATTAGCTTTGAGCCCGTCGATTTCGCAACCGCGCACGCCTTGCTGATCAAACAAGAAAACCTGCTCGCTTCAGACGATTTGATTGTGTAGCGGCGGGTTTACCCCGCCGTCTTCAGCGGCGCAAAGCCGCTGCTACAAAAGCCAGTCCTACGACGCAGGAAGTCCTTTATTTTCAATGCCGGATTATCTCCTCAAAAAAATCTGCTTTCCCCCTTGACAAGACGGTAACGACAATGGTACATTAAGCCCGTTGAAAAGTGCGCCCCGACCCGGTCGGGGCGTTTTTCTTTTTACGGCCAGTTTTCTTTCGGCACGGCTAAAGCCCTGCCCTTTTACACTCTGCAACTCCCCCTTGGATCGAAACCATGAAAATCAAAATACCTAGCGCCGAACGGGTGTGGAAACAATTTGAGGACCTCGCGCCTCGTCTCCGCCTTTCCACTACCGACCGCGTCGTCTATACTCACCTTTTTCGTCACAGCCGCCTGGAAGGAAAGCTTCAACTCCGCTTTTCCATTCCCTGGCTCGCTCGCGGTGTCGGTCTCTGTGGCAACTCCGCACGGTGGGCCGTCCGCCGGCTCATCGCGCGCGGCATCTTGCGCCTCGTGGAGCGCAGCAAAGCGGGCCATGTGGTTGAGGTCCGCTTGCCCGACCAGGTTCCCGCCGCCGCCGCTCCAAACGACCCCCGCCCCATGTGCCCCAATCGCACCGATCATTTCGAGGAGCTGGACTTCCTCAAACATCCGTCCCTGCGCCGCGCTATCCATTTGCGGGAGCGCGGCCACTGTTTTTACTGCCGCGGCCGGCTTACCGTTCGTACCCGCTGCATCGACCATGTCCTCCCGCTCGTCGAGCTGCAGGACAATTCCTTCCGCAATCTCGTCTCTTGCTGTCGGAAATGTAACTTGCAGAAGAGCGATCTACCCGCCGAAGGTCATCTCCGCCGCCTCCACGACGAGCGTCGTCTGACCGCCGTCGAGCTTGCTGCCCGCCTCCGCTCCCTGGACGCCCTAGTCGCCGGCAAACTCCCTCCTCCCATGTAGCAGCGGCTTTACGCCGCTGCTCTGGTGCTGTTCCGCGGCTTTACGCCGCGGGCGCTGTCACTCCAGGCCTCATCGACAGCGGGATGAACTCGCCACCACAAATTCCTTCGCCTGACTTTACAGCGCAGGCTACAATCCTATGACGTGATGAAAGAACATCCGAGGCATCGCCTTGCGCGTGCCTATTATTTGGGCCCGCGCAGCTACTTTCTTACTATTTGCACAAGTCAACGCCGCAAACTTTTCACTGACCAGCGGTTGATCGAATCGCTGGTCAACGACCTAGCCCAGTTTCGCAGCCAGGGATTCTCCGTGTATGCCTACTGCTTCATGCCTGATCACTGTCATTTTCTGGTAGTCGCAATGACTGACACATCGGATCTTGCAAAGGCCATGCGGGCATTCAAGGGCGTGGCTGCTGCCCATGTCCGCTCCCTGGGGATACGCAATCTCTGGCAGCGCGACTATTACGACCACATTCTTCGTTCCGGCGAAAGTTTCGATGCCGCGGCAGCGTACATTTTCGAAAATCCAGTTCGCGCGGGATTAGCCTCAGACCCCCACGACTGGCCGTTCAGCGGCTCCTTCGTATTTGACTGGAAGAAACTGGGGAATGCTTCGGCAACTTTCGTGCCCCCGTGGAAGAAGTCTGTGTAGCAGCGGCTTTACGCCGCTGCTCCGGGGCTCGTGGTGGAGCCGCTGCCGCAGGGATAACCCGCCGCTACACAAGGGTCCAAACATGGAAAGCGTGAAACACATCGACTTGAATTGCGACATGGGCGAGCTGCCGGAGGCCATTGCCGACGGCACGCAGGAAGCGCTCCTGCGTTCGATCACGTCGGTCAACATCGCCTGCGGAGGTCATGCGGGCGACGAACAGACGATGAAGACGACGATCGAGCAGGCGGTTCGCTGGAAGGTGGCGATTGGGGCGCATCCGGGGTATGCCGATCGCGCGAATTTCGGGCGACTAGAACTGAAGTTGTCACCGAGCGAGATAGCCGCTTCCGTGTTCGAACAAGTCCGCGCGCTTGCGGCCGTTGCCGAAGGGTGCGGAGCGCGCATAGGACACGTCAAGCCGCACGGAGCGCTTTACAACCAGGCGGTTCGGAATCGTGAACTTACCGAGGCGATTGCCGACGGTGTCGGGCGCTGGCGCCGCGACGTTGTACTTGTGGGTCTTGCCGGGTCGCTTATGCTGGAGGTCTTTAAAAGCGCGGGATTCGCAGTCGCTGCGGAAGCCTTTGCCGACCGTCGCTACGAACCGGATGGAACGCTGCGTTCGCGTAAGTTTGACGACGCGCTGATCCGCAATCCCGAGGAAGCGGCATGGCAGGCGCTTGGCATCGCTGAGCAAGGGGCAGTGATTGCGAGCGACGGGAGCGAAGTCGCTGTTGATGCGCAGACGCTTTGCATCCATGGCGACACTCCCGGCGCCCCGGAAATTGCTGCAACCGTGGCGCGGACGCTGCGCGAAGCTGGCGTTACACTCGGGGCGGTTTTTCAGGGTTGACGGCAGCTGTCGCCGTGCAGATTACAGATGTGCAACCTTCCGGTGTTGTCTTGGAGAGCCAGAGTTGGAGGAGGCTGAAATGAGCTTTTGGCGGCCCTGTAAGCGCGGGCGACATCGCCCAGTGAAGGGCCGGTGTCAGTTTGGGCGGGATTTGCGCCAGTGGCAAGTTGCTGTTTCGCGAGGGCCAGAGCCTCTTCAAAGGTCATAAAGGTTGAGGGAACGTAGGGCCCGTCGTTTGTTACGGAGCCGGTGGAAAATTCTCGCGGAGGTTCGTAGCGAAGCCCGCCGTGATGGTGTGATCCTCCGGAGCCATAGCCATAACCGCCTGCGCCGTATCCATCCCATCCGCCCGAATATCCTCCGCCGAAACCGCCGCCCTGATTGGTGCTGCTACCTGAAGAAAACGAGTGGGTGTGCTGCGCTTGGGCGGAAGCGGCGAAGAGCAAAAGGAAGAAAAGCGCGAGGTTTGATTTCATAACCGTTTCCCGAAATTTCCTCCGAGAGTATACCTCAGAGGAATTGTCAAAATCCGTGAAGATGCTGGCGGGGGAACTCCGTTGGCAGCGTCCACTTATGGGACGGAACGCAAGCCAGGGGCGTTTCATCCGTCGAGAGCGGCGCAAGAAATTTGGGTCGATAGAAAAGAAAAAGGCGGGCAACTTTCGTTGCCCGCCCCAAAAAAAATGCCTCATGAAGAGGCGATGAAAACTATTCGAATTTTTCGGTCATTACCGGGAATTGAAGCTTGGCTTTGGCCAGGGATTTTACGACGGTGGCCTCGGCGTTTTCCGCGGTGGTGTTGCGGGAAGTAGCCATCTCGCTGACGAGCAGGTACTTCGCGCGTTCCAGCATTTTCTTTTCGCGGAAGGAGAGCGGCTTGCTGCGGCTGAGGGAAACGAGACTCTTGAGGACGACGGCGACTTCGAGGAGGGACCCGGTGCGCATGCGCTCGGAGTTTTCCTTGAAGCGGTGTTTCCAGTCGTGGTGAGAATTGAGTTTGCCTGTTTCGAGGAAGCCCAGGACTTTGCTGGATTCCGCGTTACGAATAACGGAACGAAGGCCAACGGTAATTGCGTTGGATTGCGGGACCATGACGCGCAAGCCGCTGGAAACAATGCGAATCATGAAGTAACGTTCGGTTCTGCCGTTCAAGACTCCGTAGCTGATCTGTTCAACAATGCCCACACCGTGATTCGGGTAAACGACCTTGTCGCCGATCTTGTAGTCCATAGATTCCGATGCCCCCTAGGAGATGCACAAGCAGTGTAAAAGAGTGTGTTGCAAGAGTCAAGGTATATCCCGTGGAATCAGGGGGTTAGGGAAAATTAGGTACTAATTTGGCAAAGGAATTGCTCAGCGAAGCAGATTTTCGGTTGTCGTTCGATGCGCGCTACTGTCCGTTTAACCCACAAAACTGACCCTTAGCTGCGAGATAGTTGGGCCCGCCCGCCGCGGCGGGCGGGCCGCTCTCCCCGCAACAATTGAGATTACGCTAGAATGTGGAAGTGATAGTACTGGCGATAGATACGTGCGATTCGCGGGGCAGCGTGGTCTTGCTGCGAGACGATATTGCTTTGGCCATGGCCAATCACCAGACCGAGGAAGATTATTCTTCATGGCTTTTGCCTGCCGTGGCAGAAGTATTGAAGAAGTCTGGTTTGGGAATGCAAGAGGTAGATGTCTTCGGCGTTGGTTCGGGGCCAGGCTCATTCACCGGATCGCGCATAGGTTTGACCACCGTGAAAGCCTGGGGAGAGGTGTATGGCAAGCCAATCGCGGCGGTTTCTCGATTGGAGTTGATGGCTTGGCAAGCCAGGGGCGGGACGGAGTTTGTGGCCGCTTGGGCGGACGCGCGGCGCGGGCAAGTGTTTGGAGCGGTGTACCGGCGAAAGGGAGATCGGCTGGAGAGAATGGGCGACGAAATGGTGATGGAGCCCGGGAAATTCGTTGAGAAGGCGGCGGAGCTCGCCGGCGGTGAAAAGATCGCCTGGGCTTCAGGTGATGTGGAGTGCATGTTCGAACAAAAGGAATGGAAAGCGCGAGAAGTCTTGCATGAAGGCTTCGAACTCGTTTCCGGCTTCTTGGGGATTGGGATCGCGCGAATGGCGCGGAACGCTGTGGCGGCGGGGCAGTTCACGGATGCGCTCGCGCTGGATGCGAATTACCTGCGACGGTCGGACGCGGAGGTTTTCTGGAAAGGGAACGTGGCCCATGGGCGCTGAAGCGAAACGCGAGCTGGTGGGTGGAACGATTCGAGCATTTCGACCTAAAGATGCGGCCGGGCTGACGTCGATTTTGCGGGACGCTCCGGAAGCAGCGAACTGGACGCAAGCAAGTTATCGAGAGTGGATGAATTCGCCGGGCGCGGTAGCTTTCGTAAGCGAAGTTGAAGGCAGGGTCACTGGTTTCATCATTGGGCGCCAGGTGGCCGACGAAGCGGAAGTTTTGAATCTCGCGGTAGCGCCGATGGCTCGGCGTAAAGGGCAAGGTGGTGCGCTGCTGAAGACAGTTCTCGAAGAATTTCGAATGCTCAGTGTGAGGCGTGTCTATTTAGAAGTCCGAGAGTCAAACATGATAGCCAGGACGTTTTATGCGAAGCATGGTTTTTCGCAAACGGGCAAGCGGCTGAAGTATTACCGTAAACCAGAAGAGGCCGCGATTGTGATGGAGATGAGACTGGCGGGCTAGGACTAAATTCCCACAGGTTCCCCCTTGACGTGGCAAACCAAAGTGCTATCTTGCGTTCATGTAGTGCTTACATCCCATTCACGGAATCGTCAGGAGGAACGCATGGCAAGCGCGCAGCGGACACCTCGGGACATACCCTTCGAGACAGACGCCGAGTATCAGCGTCTGGCAGAGCAGCACCGGCAATACGAAGCAGAACTTCAGAAAATCTCCAAGTCGCCCTACCTGAATTCGGAAGACCTCCTGGAAGAAATCAAATTGAAGAAGATGAAACTCCACTGCAAAGATGAGATGGAGCGGATTGCCGCGCGTATCATACGCGCGCGGGCCAGTTACAGCCAATAGCGACTTTATCGCAGGCGATTCTGTCGGCGAGTCAGAGCCAATAACGACTTTATCGCAGGCGATTCTGTCGTAGAATGACCGTGCATGCTCGCGGCGCGAAAGCCGCGTGCAGGAATGCCGGGGTCTACTCCGCAAGGCATGGTCAAAGAAGGCTACACGTTCGGGTTGCCGCTGCTGGTGCTGGGCGGCGTTTTCTATCTACTCCAATGGAATGTCGCTGCTGTCGTTCTGGTGTTTCTCGCCCTGTTTGTTTTTTCTTTCTTTCGCGATCCGGAGCGCGTGATTCCGGCGGAAGCTGGAGCGGTGGTGTCACCGGGCGATGGACGCGTAGTGGTGGTCACGGATGAAGAATGCGAGGGCCGGGCAGGGAAGCGCGTGAGCATTTTCCTGGCGGTTTGGAACGTGCATGTCAATCGATCGCCGGCGGCGGGAACGATTACGAAGATGGACTACCGGCCGGGAAAATTCCTGGCGGCGATGATGGAACGGGCTTCCCTGGAGAACGAGCAAAACGTGTTTACGCTTTCGACCGAGGCGGGAGAAATCGTGTTCAAGCAGATTGCGGGATTGATTGCGCGGCGGGTAGTCTCGTGGAAGAAAATCGGTGATAAGGTGGCTCGCGGAGAGCGCATAGGGCTGGTACGATTCGGGTCGCGGGTCGACCTGTGGGTTCCGAAGGATGCTGAGATTCTTGTGAAGGTGGGAGAAAACGTGAAGGGTGGATCGAGCGTGCTCGCGCGGTGGCCCGTGAAACCTACGGCAGGTAAGCTGGAAGAATCCAGTAAAGCAGAGACGGATGCAAATCTAACAGTGACGGGGAATCGATCATAATTATGGGCGAACCCGAACAGCACGAGATCCCTTTTAAAGAGAGGCGCTTGCGTTTCCGGAATCCCCGATTGCGCCGGGGAATTTTTATCCTGCCGAGTTTATTCACGGTGGCAAATCTTCTGTGTGGCTACTATGCGGTGGTGGCGTCGCTACTGGGCGGGAGAGATAATTTTGACCACGCGGCGAAGGCCATCGGCTTCGCGATTGTATTTGATTCGCTGGACGGGCGTGTGGCGAGGATGACTGGAACAAGCACGGAATTTGGCGTGCAGTTCGATTCGCTGGCCGATGTGGTGAGCTTCGGGATTGCGCCGGCGGTGATGGCTTACGCATGGGGAGTGCGGAGCTTGCCGGGAGACGGTTCGGTTGCCTTCCAACAAATTGGCGAGTTTGGCTGGGTTTGCAGCCTCGCGTTTTTGATTTGCTGTGCCTGGAGGCTGGCGCGGTTTAACGTGCAGGGTATGGCGCCGGGCGGATCGAAATATTTTGTGGGCATGCCGACACCGGCCGCGGCGGGAATGCTTGCGGCGCTGGTCCACGGATTCAAGGAGCCTCTGCACGACTGGCACTGGTCCGTGGCGTGGTTCGTGTTGGCGGCGGGGCTGGGAGCGCTGATGACCAGCACGATCCGGTATTCCAGTTTCAAGGACATTCCCTGGACGCGCAAACAGCCGTCACTTTCCATTGTGGCGCTGTGCCTGATGCTGGCGGTGGTGTGGCGATACTCTGAATTTGCTCTAGTGATTCTGGCGGGCACCTATGCGGCAGTTGGGGGCGCGCTGCATCTTGTGCGGTTCATCCGCCATCGCATGGTTTCGCGGACCGCGTGATTCATGCCTTCGTTTGAACGGGAATCCAACCGGATTGTGATTGCGGGTGCGTCTTCGCTGCTCGGCGTCGAGCTGAAGTCGCTACTGGAAGAGAGCAAGTTTGCGGGATGGGATTTGCGGCTGGTGGATGAGGAATTGGCCGCGGGAGTTCTGACGGAAGCGGGCGGGGAGCCGGCGGTAATTCAGCCGGTGGAAGAAGGCAGCTTCGA